>Ga0247610_10002639_pt1 | contig 20441 bp, 25 predicted proteins | sample 174DNAGHGhighgp2_FD_193483 | JGI IMG/M metagenome (GOLD analysis project Ga0247610, IMG submission 193483) | Sheep rumen microbial communities from Palmerston North, Manawatu-Wanganui, New Zealand - 1742 DNA GHGhigh gp2 | ecosystem: Host-associated > Mammals > Digestive system > Stomach > Rumen...
GGTGGTGGTGGTGCGCTTCGCTGTGCGCAGACTGTTGACGTTACGTAACAGCCAGCCATCTGCGGCAAGCATCTTATACAGTCCGTTAGGGCACTGCGTTACGGTGATGTGCTCGAATGCGGGCACCACTCTCTCTCTCGGCTCCACAGCGGGAGCGATATTGTTATTCTTTGCCATAGTATCTGATTTTATTGAATGTTATCCGCTGGGTTCCACACTTGCAGTGCGCCGTGGCTGTCAACGGCTGCAAAAGTCGGGGTAAGGCTGCTGTCGCTGACAGTAATGGTCTTGTCATCAATTTCGCCAAGGATAGTAAGGTTGTAGATGTCATGCGTGGCACCAGCATCCGTTGTCACTGTACATCTCACAACATTCCCAGGTATATTAGACGACGAAATCATATCTACTATCATTGATTCATACAAGTCACCCGCCACAGTTACATACGACATATTGCCTGATGCCGTATAGAAAATAGTACCGGAGACGTTGACTGATTCCATTCCGCCTGAAATACAACTGTAGTACATTCCCCCGGAGATGTTGACTTTCGTCATATCGTCGGAGATACTGTCTCCCTCCATAGAACCGGAGATGTTGACTTTATTCATATTGCCGGAGATACTGTTTCCCTCCATTCTCCCGGAGATGTTAACCATTTTCACGTAATCTGAAAAAGCATTGAATTTGAGATCTCCCGAGGAATCAAAGTCGGATACATCACCAGAAAAAGTGTTATGGGTAAAAAAGCCTGTTATTTCATTATGCCAAGCAGCCTTGGCAACGCCGTCCCAACACCATACGTTATCACTGAGCGTTAATGCGTGACCATGAAAAACATAACCGGCAATATGGTTCTCATAACAAAGTCCGATGAGCGAAGCGTCAACGGTCTCCGTTGTAGTGAGTTGTGGGTGCACTCCGAAGGTATGACACCAGCAGGCCTTTGACATATCTACCTCTGAGATGATGGCGTAGGAATCGTAGGAGTCTGACAGGCAGCAGAACATCCGGGTGCCGTCGGCTGCCATTGTGTAGGTGCCGCCCCATGTGGCTGACGGGGCATCAGCGTAGATATACTGTTCTGAGAAGTAGCCGTCATAGCGGTGCATGTACTGTGCAAGATATGTCAGGCGATAGGTATCATCCCTGCCGTTGAAGGCGTTATACATACCCCTCAATATAGGACCGTAGTCAGCATTGTCCACGGTGTAGCCGTCTAAAATGCCCAGCGTGCCTGTTATCATATACCTTTTGAACTGGATGTTCTTGAAGTCGTAGGGCAGGCAGTTGTTCCACTCATCGCGCATCTCGTAGATAACGCCCTTGCCGCTTACGGTGTCAGCCCAGCCGAAACGGTTGCTGTCGTTGTCCAGGCAGTACTTCAGCTGCCATGCCTCCATCTTCGCGTTGGCAAAATATTCGTCGCCGTCGTGCCGGATGGCGTATGCTGTCTCATTGAGTGTGCCGCTATCGACAGCCATCACGAGGATGTCGAAGGCGTGACCGGCTGAGCGTGTCATCTGCTCACCTGTCTGCTGGTCGATATCCTCACCTACTGTTGTCACGAAGTCCGTTATCCTATACCACTGACCGGGCAGAAGACTGCCACCGTCGCGGTTGTCTTTCAAATCCTGCCATGTCGTTTCAACTGGCTTAATCTGAGGACGCAGCTGGTTGTATTTTTCCAGTGCACCTATTGCTATGACTTTCTGGTTGCTCATTTTCTTGATTTTTAAATGATTATTGTTATCCGAAGGCTGCCTCTATGTCCGCATCTGATGCGAACTCAAGTGTGTCCTGCTTATTTTCCAACGCCGTGTCAATAGCGTTGAAGTGTTGATTTATCTCCCTGCCCGTAGGCAGTCCGGCTGCCTTATTCAAGACGGCTTCTATCTCTTCTGCCGTCATGTCGAGTCTTACAAGTCCTTTTATTTCCATTTTTATGAAGTTTTACAAGTTATTATCCTGAAATCCTTGTCCACCAGCAATCTGCCATCACTCGAAATGAGTGCTCCCTCCAGCGTGTCAACAGGCGTGTCGGGCTCTGTACCCTCCAGCCGCATATACGGTTTCACCATGAAGTCGAAGGCATACGGCACCGTGTATAGGTTATTGATGTTGGCGGGGCTACGGTGCTGGTAACTGTGGGCTACCATCAGCAGAGAGGCGTTGACAATGGGGCGTGGTATGCCGCCGTACTTGAACAGCATACCGAGGAAGGTGCGCCGGGTGGTGTTGAGAATAGCATCCTCCGCTGCCTCGGCGTACATCTCAAGTATGTCATCCTCGCAGTAGTGGTCTATCCTGCAATGTTTTTTAATAAAATCGATTGATAACCATTTCATATATCATCTTGTTTGTTCTACAACCCCGGCAAAAACGTTGTTGGGGTACACCGCAAAAAAAATGGGGAGCCGCTGCCCCCCTGAGATGTGTGAACTCTAAAAAACAAATGAAATAAAAACATTATGTATATACTATGAAATCGCTCTATGTCAATGGGCCGGAGCCCTTGAAGCGGAACGATCCGGTCATCAGACTGCCTTTCACTCCGCTCACGCTGAAGCTCTTGCAAAGAGCGGAGCCTGTGAGACGGTCGGCATACAGACCGTTGACGGCTACGCTTATTGTCAGCGTCTGACCCACCATTCCCTTACCATCCCTGATGGGTGTGGAAGAGATAGGCACATCACCGTTGAGCAACAGACGGGTATATGCTGACTGACTGATGTCCCCGAATGCCGCCACGCCTTTCATAGCCGGCAACTCGCCCGGTACTCCGATGGCTGCAAAGGGTATTCGCTGTTGACTGACAACGGGAATGGAGGCAAGTGGTATGCCTCCGGCATTACTGATGGCTGTCTTCAGGTCCTGGGTGATGGTGATAGCGTCGTAACTCACAATTACGAAGATGTTATCATGCTGTCCGGCTGTAGTGAGGAATGATATGAGGTCGGTCACTGCCTGACTGTCCTGATAGGTGTCGTACTGGGTCATGTCTGTCAGCACCTCGAATCCGGTGCTTGACGAATAGCGCAGTGTGGCAACATTGAGCCCGCGGCTTGTAGCCTGGATGCGTGGCAGGTCAGTGATGTCAACGTATGCCGGTGACACGCTGATACCGCTGTGTGATGTTCCCACGCAGGTGATCGCCTGGTCGTGCGCCTCGTATGTCTTTATGATGTGGTTGGTGCTGATGTCCCAGTTCTTACGGCCTGCGAGGTAGTGCTCCCATGCTCCGTCGGTAGGGCTGGCGGTCTTTATCATTTCCGCATCCACGTCTATTGTGCATGACTTGCTGCCGGCTATCGCCTTGCCGTTGCAATATATTATCAGGTCATTTCCAAGTATTGTCATGGTCGTTGTGTTTTATGTTGTTGGTTCGTAAGTTTTCACGTCGGCTATCTCTATGAGTTGCACCAGTCGCTGATCGTCTCTCCACTTTGTCTTTGCGCTTACACGGAGGTATATCTTATTGCCGTCGGTATAGATAGGGTTGTCGGTACCTGTCACCTCCATTGCCGATGTCTCGTAAGACAACATCTTACGGGGCTTGCTGTAGTATTCGGACATGCCTTCAGACAGACGGCTCTCAGGTCGCTCCGTTGACGCTACTGAATTGGTGGTGTATGACAGCTGCTCTATGTTCTCGGCTCCGGTGGAATCTATCAGGAATGAAGGTGACGGGGTATTGTTGCGCCTTGTGCCGATTGTCAGTTCCACACTCTTCAGACCCTCATCGTTGGATGGTGATGTGGTGTTGTTACGGCTGGTATAGTTGTTGGTTTCCTGTACAATGTCTGTGATGCGCTGCCACTTGGAGTATTTTATTGAGAAATCATACAAAACCAGACCTATGTCATCCTGACTTGCGCAATATACATTGCCACTACCGTCTTTCCATTCGTATCTGGTGGCTGCACCTCTGCCTAATATCTCAAAAGCAAGTACACCTGTGAGTGTTTCGGGAATATTGACTATCAGTCCGGCTTCTGATGGGTTGACAGACCACGGCTGTACATAACCGCCAGCCACACCGCTGGGGCCGTCTTCATCCGTCATAAGGCGGCATTCATATGAACTGTATGCCCAAGAGCCTTCAGCAAAGAACCTGCCGCCAATTCTCAACCGGTATGTCAGACTGTCGAACAGGTGATTGCCGTCGGGATCTTCTAATGCCTGAGTGGACTGTGGTGACGTGCTACTTGCGACAAAGGCGAAATAACTGAAGTTAATCATAAGGAAACCCTCGCTGACGGTGATGCTTTCCTTGCTCCTTAATGTGTATATGGCTGGCAGATAATCTGCGGTATTGGGCGATACATAGTCATTTTGACGTGACAGGTTGATATAGATGCCGCTACCCCATGATGATGCGAAACCACCGCCCTCACGTTTTATGAAAGCGCAGGGCAGGCTGAATGCCCAGCCGTATGGGGTTGCGTTTTGTGTGCCACCGATAGCGGCACTCTTTGATAACGCCTCGGAAAGAGTTACATTTCCCCACTCGTCATCCGCCTCCCTGCATCGGGCTGCCGAGAAGGTGTTGCCCTCAACCTGGTTGTAGGATGTCAGCGTCGGGAACTGTATATATGTGTCTGTGCCGTATAACTGATATAGCGTGTCGGTGGAGTTATATTTTACCTTCAGCGGATTGACGATGCTATAGATATAGTCGCTGATATTCAATGATATGTCGATGTTGCGGTATGATGCCAGTCTCGAAATGGTGTTGTCTTCGCCTCTCAGTGAGTTGCTGAATGTGGTCGTTGCCGGACTCGTTACCTCTATAGTGTTGACAAGTGTACCGGATGAGTTATATACCGATGTGCGGTAATGGCTGTTGGTGGAATAGATGGACTCGGCTGTTATCTCGATGAATGACACAGAGTCGCCAAGGGTGTCACGCATCGCCATGCCGTGTAGAGTGCAAAGAGCCTCGAAGATCTCTTCCATATTCATCTTGGCGATATATCTTGTCACGATATATTTATCCTCATCGCGTTCTGTGGCCTCGAAGAATAGGTCGCTGTCTATCCGGTGGCTGAGGAAATCGTCTGCCGTTGTGTGGGTATTGATTAGCGTAGTATATGGTGAGATGCCTAATGTGGTGTAGCAATAGCGCAAGATCTCCCAGAAACTCTTTTTCTCATATATCCACGACACAGGCGGGTCAAGGTATCTGAGACAGCCGGTGACGGAGGTGGCTTTCATGGTCAGCACACGATAGCCGGGTGACAGCGGCTGCTCATACAGGCTGGTTTGCAGGAAGCCGCGCCAATGGATGTCATCATTGATATCAAGTGTCACCATCGTACTGATATTGTCAGCTGGTATGATGCTGTCCTCAAGCGTCATATCGTCGGTAACAATCTTGATGGTGGCAATATTCTTCCGCAACGGCTTGTAGATGTCGCTGTCGTTGTCTTCCTTCGTCTCAAACGGATTGTCTGCCGGTGTCAGGTCTGTTGAAAGACCTGTATAGCCGGATTCATAGATGCTGACCACGCAAGGCAGACCGCTCATGCTGGTAAATTCTATCCTGTATTTCTCTCCCCAAGCCATATCTTATCTGTTCATTATATAATTATCCCTACCCCAGATGCTGTCATTGGTGTTCAGCACGAATACCAGGTCGTCACCGCTGACGTGACTCTCAAGGTGGAGGTTGCTGAGATTGCCACCGCTTAACTGGCTGGCGATAGCGTTTTGCTGGGACCTGTTCAGTATCAACTCGCCGCTGTTGATGCCATAATCGGAAGTGTGAAGATTGTCCCCACTCATGTTGTTACCCGGCACGATACCGCCGTTGGCAAAACCTGTCAGTGAGTGGACCGTGGCGATGGTCGTGGCCATTGCTGCCGTACCTGCCGCCAGCCATACCAACCAGCCCCAACCGCTTGATGTCACGTCGGGGGCCGTGGCTGCCTGTGCGAAACCAAGCGCGATGTCGGCAATGGCTTTCAGCACCGTGCCGAGAGCCTTGACACCGGGGTCTTCGAGGTTGGAGAGTGCCGTGCCGAGGTTATTGACACTCTGGGTTGCGAGGTTCCAGCCTGCTGCCGTCTTCTGAGCTTCCTCGCGCTGTTTCTTGGATGCACTGACCACCTTCGATGTGTCAGCGTCAAACGTGATGAGTATTTCGGGTATATCCTCACTCTCTCCGAGTTTCTCCTTCAGCTTCTCGTTCACCTGTGCCACATAGTTCTCTATGGTTGCGTCGTCGATGTCCTCGGCATTAAGGATTTTGTTGATGATTGATGCGCCGTCAAAGTCAGCAAGGCTGATGCCGTTATTCATGGCGGTGGAGATGATGGCACTGATATTCTCAGCGTCTTCCAGGCTCTCCGTCAGACGTGACATAAGGTCGGAGTTAAGCGGTGCTTCCTGTATCTTGCTGCGGAGAGCTTCAATGGCGGTGTTGAGGTTCTTTTCATTGAAAATGATTGGCACTTCCATTGCTGATGATGCCGGAGACTTGATGTTGGTGACGGCTGTCTGTGCCGCGCTGACTTTCTTCTCTGCCGAAATCACCTGAACGAGGTCGCCTGTCTGCTTTGCCTCTGCCAGGGCTTCCTGAGCCTTGGCGAGGGTTTTCTCTGCCGCCTCCAGTTCCTTTGCCGCCTTATCCGCTGCCTTCTGTGCTTCTACCTCTGCCGTCAGTGATGCTGACAGTTCGGTGTATTTCTTCTCCGTTTCTTCCTTGGCTTTCTTCAGTTCCGGACTGTTGTGTATCTCCTGTGCGTCGCCAATGGCTTTCCACAGTGATTCGGTGGCCTGCAACTCCTTCTTCTTTGCCTCTGCCCTATTGATAGTGCCGGCATTGAGTTCCATGGTTGCTTGCTCGAGTGCCTGATTATAATCTTTCTCAGCCTGCTCATACTTTGCCTTAGCCCTGTCTGTTGGTGATGTGGTCGTTGAGCCTGTGCCACCACTCCTACCGCCACCGGTGCCAGTTCTGCCTGTTCTGCCACCACCTGTCCTGCCTGTGGTGCGGGCTGCGGTGGTAGTGACTGATGGGGTGAAGCCGTTGCCTGCCCTGCCGGGTTCGGGATTGCTGACGTAGAAGGTACCGGGGGTGCCTTTCATCTGACCTTCCACCTCCTTCACCTTCTTGTCGTAGGCATCCTGTGCCACGCGAGAGAGGTTGACACTGCCGATAGCGTCAAGCATATTGAGTACCTGTCCGAGCGGACCTGTCAGCCCCAGGATGGTGGCTTTCAGTGCCTCGGTCTTGTCGATGCTGTTGAGCAGCCAGCCGTACATAGCATCGCTGACAGCCATAACAGGGGCATAGACGGCCTCCATGGCACTCTTGACTTTGTCAATGCCGCTGACCACGTTGGTGAGCGACACATACAGGTCGTTCTTCAGACTGTTGCTCATCTCCTCCCAGCCCTTGTAGCCGAAGGCGGAGCGCATGGCAGCCTCCAACTGCTCGTGAGACTGCTCTAAGCGTGCGAGGCTCTCACCTACGTCACCCGTCTGGTTCTTGGTCTCCTCAAGGTTGGTGTTCAACGTAGCGATGGCTTCTCCTAACTTCGTGCCCGCCATTGCCCCCTGACGGCCGAACACCTGCTGCATCACCTGTCCGGCTGCCTGACTGCTGCTGCCGACATCCTCAATGGCAGAGGCGACAATCTGCAATGCCTCGAAGATGGTCATCGTGCCATCGTTGAGTTTCTGGGTCATCTCACTGCCGGAGATACCTAATTTCTGCAACGCCTCGCTGGTGCTGTCCGTCATGTTACGGATATTCTTGATACCCATAGTGATGGCGTTCATGTTCTGATCGGTGAAGATGCCTCCCTCCGAGTTGTGGATGATAGCCACAAGCTGAGATGCCGAGATGCCAGCGTCACGGAATGACGGGGCAAACTGCTGTATCATACTCAGCAGCTTCGGACCGTCACCCTGTATCATGCCTTGCATACCGTCACGTATCAACTGGGTGGCTTGCGCACCGGACTGCCCGAATTGTGTCATGAGGGTATTAGCGGCGTTGATAACCTCACGGAAGTCCACACCATACACGTCTGCCATGGCGCGGGCTGCATTGGTCAGGGCCTCCATGTCCTCACCTTTCAGTCCGGTGGTGACGGTTGTCACCTGGTCTTGCTTCGCCAGCTCTGAGTTGTAGGCTGCCCACTGCTCCGTGGCGTATGCCACCGCTGTTGCCGCTGCCCCGATGGCTGCCGTCATACCTATGGTGCCAGTGGTGACAAGCCCCATAAGGTCGCTGTTGATGCCCAACTTGCCTCCGAGGTCTCCGAGGATGCTGCTAAAATCAGAGAAGCCGGCCTTAGATCCGCCCAGCTCGTTCTGGATGTCGGCAAGCTCTTTCTTGCTTTCGGCGATGCGCCCTTTTAGCTGGTCAAGACTCTGCGATAATGCCTTGCCGAAAGGGGAATTTCTTTCTTCATCTGTCAGACGGCGGTAGAGGGTCGAGAGTTCGGTGAAGGTGGAGGTCATCTCGCCAATCTTGCCTTTCGCGGTGTTGGCTGTGGTGGTCATTTTGCCGAGTGACTGGGTGTATTGCAATACATCCTGATCGACGGTGTTGAAGGAGCCACCGCACTTGCGAAGGCTTTCCTCTAATGCCGACAAGCCCTGACGGGCGGACCGCAGGCTGTTGTTATATTGTTTGTCGTCAACTTTTAGTTGTAATATTGACTGAGCCATATCTATTATGTTTATTATGTTTCGCCGAGCTGGCGGTTGAATTCCTCATCTATCATCTTCGAGAGCCGCCTTACGGCTGACTTGACAGCCGGATCACCTAAACGCCCGAAGAAATTACGTGCCCCGATGCTGCCACGGTAATAGTCGCCCTGTTCCTGTAATTTAAAGAATGTACGGTTTGAGCCGCTCTTACTCCAACTGCCGTTACTACCGTTAGCGTATCGTGGCTTGGTGCCGCTGTTAACAAATCGGAGTATGAAAGCCCTGTCAAGCGGTCCGTAAGACATTATCTGTTGTGTGCGCTCTGACCGCAGACGGCGGTTGCCGCCCCGCTGGTAGGGTTGCAACTTCCTCGGTGGCTCATAGGTGGACTTGGAGTGGCTGCCAGGAGATGCCATGATGTTGATGTCACCGCCAAGGTACTTCTGATATACCCTGCGCTTTACGGCCTGGGCCGCTCCTCTCGGATCGTTGGCAAACTTTATCCCAGACGCCACGTTGTCACGAGCCTCCTTCATCGCGGTGCTGATAAAGCTGCGGATCTTCTCCGCAGTCGTCTCGCTGGTGGTCATGAGTGCTGTCAGCCTCCGGCGTTGCTCTTCTATCAGTTGTGTGTTAACATTCGCTTCCATCACTTTCCGAGTGAAAACGTGTTGTGGGTTTACTGAAAAAAAATGCCCGGCGATTCCGTCGCCGGGCATTAAAAGTGAAGTAGCAAAACCAGGGGAGAGACAGGCGTGGGCTAACCTATCTTATTTGATATGTCCCGTGCCGCAAAGATGATGCAGAAGATGAATACTCCGAGAAGGACACCCTGAAGCCATAGCGGAACGAGAGATTTTGTCTTCACAACCTCTTTCGTCACTGTCTTGGTCTTGCTTTCCTTGCTCATCTTATCTATGACAGCTTGCAGGCTGTCAGCCACGCTGCGATACCTGTCAGTGCTGTCAGAGCGATACACATAGCGATATATGTTGTTTGTCACCACATCGCGTATAGTGTCACCACCCTCCCTGAGGGTGACAACCCGGATGCTCTGTTCCTTCACAGTGTCGGTCTTCATGACCAACCGCACATCCCTCACCGTGTCGCTCTTGTGGGTGCGTATAGTGTCATGTTGGACTATCTTCAGTGTGTCGGTGACATATCTGTCCGTCACTACCTTCTTTGTCGTGCAACTGCCGAGCAGCAGGGTAAGGATGCCGCACATAACCACTGCCAGCAGGAAACCCACCAGCTTATATTTAACCTGATGATACATAGCATCGAATATCTCCTTGTCTTCCATATCTCTTCGGTTTTTAAGTTGAAACCTCCGCTATCTCTCCCAGACCACGGAGTGGTTAATACTAACTATAAATTATTGTGCTATGAAAAAATTACCTTTTGTTATGAAAAAAATTACGTTTTGTTATGAAAAAATTACGTTTTGTTATGAAAAAATTACCGTTTTCCTGGTAAATCCTCCGCTATCCTCACGGGCGACGGAGGAGAAACAAAATCTAAACATCAATTAATAACCTAATTATTATTATGAAAAACTACGCTTAGTCTTTAATACCGCCGCTATGCCTCACGCACCGCAGCGGTCTGAAATGTAATAATCTGAAAAACTATAAAATTTATGATTAAATAAAGTGTTATATCTGTTTTAGAAAGTCATTCCAAGCAGCCGAGGTGTTCTTTTCGCCTGTTGCCTTGCCATTGGTGGTATATATCGGAGCGTCATTCCAACCCACCACGCCCGGACACAGCTTACCGCTCACGTCATAGTGACGCACGACGTTGGTCTTGGGAATATTGTACTTTGCCATCAGCCATTTAACCAGCCGCTGGGCATTCTGTAATGCCGACGGAGTGAAGTACCAGCCCTTGTGGTTGGCATATTTAGCCGCTTCCGTGCCGGCTCCCTTGGGCAGATTGCTGCATATCTCAATACTGATGGTGTTGCGGTTTGTCGCCACGCCGTACAACTTACCACCGCCGCTATAGCCGTTTTTCTTATCACCCACGGACCAGCAGAAGTAATTGTTCAAATCGGGGTTGATGCGTACTATCTCGCCATCATCAACCACGAAGTCCGCACTCGCCTTCCGTTGTAGAAATACGTTACGTGTCTGCCTTGCCGTGCCTGTCTTGCTTGTGCTGCCAGCCGTATAGTGTATGGCTATATACTTGACAGCCCTACCAGGTGTATAGGTGATATGTGTGTTGATATGGCAGTCTATGATGTTGATGTCCTTGCCGGTCACCGTTCCCGTCTGGTTTGCCACCGTTCCCGTCGGTTCTCCGGCGGGTAATAGCAGTAGCCACGTCTTAGGCCCCACAATGCCATCGGCGATTAAGCCGTTTTTACGTTGGAACTCCCTGACCGCCGCCTCCGTCTGCTTACCGAAGATGCCGTCAGCCGTTATTCCTAATAACCTTTGTAGGGTCTTTACGTCAGCATCACTACTGCCTAATTTCAATGTACTGTTCATAACTCCTTATGTATTTTGTTGTTCAAGTTCATTATACTCATCCCTCAGTGCCTGCCTCCACTCCAAGAATGTAGGCTGATACCTCTCGTCATACTCACTGATGTCAATGCCCTCAGCCTTTTTCAGCACTATGTAGTCAGTGTCGGCAAGTAGCCTTAGTATTTCCTGCTTCCTCTGCTCTTTCAAGTCCTCCTCTGTGGGTTGGTATGGCTCTGGCTCCTCCACTTCCTCATATCCCCATTCAGCTAACTGTTCAACACTCGGCACTCCACTGAATAAAGTACCATTATCCAATCTCCTTGTAAGAGATTGACCCTCATTGTACCACTCTTTAGTGGTTGCGTTGTAGTATCGTTTCATAGTTATAATAGTTTATTCAAATGTTAATTCAAATCTTTTTTTGTCAAGCTCAAAATTATAGGAAAGTTCCTCATTTGTAAGAGTTCTATCGTACACTCTAATAGAATGTAGCACAAAGTTTGCTGTAGTACTTAGGTCGTTAAGCAAACTACCAATACAACATAAATTATTATTAACTATTTGTTTACTTGCCACACTTTTTTGAATTATAGCACCGTCTTGTCTTTGTGATACAAACTTATTATTATTCCATACTATATGAAAAGAGTATCGTGGAGTAGTCCACCAATGGCCTAATTCCGTAAAATTGTTTGTGCGATAACTAAAACCTGAAAGAGAATATTGTGGATTGTCCCAACACCATAAAGCTCTTACATCTCTACCCAAAGCAATATACCCGCTATTATTTCCTTTTCCTTTTGCAACAGGTTTAATTAAAATTTCAACAGTAGCTTTATCACCGTTGATAGCATTAATAATGCGGTCAGAATAAAATGACGCAAAAACATTTGTATCAAAATGAGCTCCATTGTTTTCAAAAGACACGTTACCTGTCCAAGTTATCTGATGATTATTAGTTAAATCGTTTAGATAAAGCATATTATCATCATGCACACCAATGCTTTTATTCCAAATACCATCAAGCCAAAAGACAAGTCCATCTTGTATATAGGTATCTTCTTTCTTTCCCATATATCTTCTTCTGCTTATCATTCTTCTTCCTCCTCTGGTATTATAATTTCAACACTCGCAACAACCCAAGCACTACCGTTATATAAAGCATTAATCTCATAAGTCTTACCTGCTTCAATCTCATAACCATCTTGATAATAAACATCCTTACTATCAGCCGAAGTAATAGTTACAGCAGGAGTAGTACCACCAGTCAAATAGATAACTACCGTCTTGATACTTGTCACAACACCCATAGCAGGCAAGGTCACTGCCAATGTCTCAATAGGAACATCTATCCTATAATACTTGCCAACATCACAAGTCAATGAAGTAACAGGCAACGTGGCATCAGTAGCATTGACAGGAGTAACAATGGTTGTTACATCCTCCTTACCACTTATATCTTGATGTTGGGTAAGATAAGTATTAGTATCTATCGTGCCATCATTTTTTACAAGTCCACCTGTAGCAGACTTCTCAATGAAAACACTCAAATCTGGCTTATTGATAAGGTCATTATAGTCAGTAGTACCTGCATCTCCCTTGTCTCCTTTATCTCCCTTATCTCCTTTTTCCCCTTTCTCGCCACGAATACTTGGTGTGGTATATGATGTACCATCGGTGAAGTTCAAAGTGAGGGTGTAGTTAGCGTTAAGAACGGTACTTGATATTCCGTTACCTGTATCACCCTTTACACCTTGTTCACCTTGTTGACCACGCAAGACATCGGTAGTATAGGTAGTTCCGTCATCAAGGGTTATGGTAATAGTGTAGTCGGCATTTTGTATGATGCTTGCTATACCATTGCCAGTATCTCCTTTCTCGCCTTGTATGCCTTGCACACCCTGTATGCCCTGCTCACCCTGAGGACCCTGCTCTCCTTGAGGTCCCCGCTCACCCGTCTCTCCCTTGGTTTCCACTGATGTGCTGTTACCGTTACGGTCTGTCACGGTGAGGATGGTACCCGACAATGTTGCGTTGACATTCCCGGCCTCTTCCGTCGCAGCCTCACACGCTGCCGTGATGCCGTTCAAATCCAGCACCTCGTCGATGTAGTCTTGTAGTGTCTTGCCCTCGTTGCCGGGCAGCTGCTTCCACATCTCGTATGCGTTCTGCCCCTGGGTAACGGCGGTGGTGACAAGCTGTATCTTTATGTCGATGTCGGTGGAGCGCATTCCGTCAATCTCGCTGAAGGTCACATTTGCCTCTCCGTTGCTCTCCACCACCCTGAACATGCCTATCTCATACGACCGTGCCCTCATACCGGACTTACGGCAAGTGAACTCGATATTGTATATCCCACACGACAGCGATGCTGGCACCATGAGCACCGCCACGCCCTGCTCCGTTCCCTTGGCATACTCGCAGTCCAGGTATGTGCCTATCACTGACTGTTTCCTGACCTTCACCGCCCACTCGTCGTAAGCGTCAAGGTCTGCTGGTATGAACACAGGATTGCCGTGCTCGTCAACAACAGGCACGCCATTCTCCAGTTTGGGCACGTATATCTTCACCAGCAGCAACACATCGTTGCCACGCACCCATGCTAATATCACATTGCTATTTCCCATAATATCTGATTTTTATATTACCTCATTCTCAACTGGCTCGATGTCCTCCTGCTCTGCCTTGACATCGCTTTTCTGCCGTCTTTCCGATGCCCTGGCTTTCTGGATTGCTCCGGCAAGGATGTCTATCCACTGGTCTTGGGTAAGGATCTGCTTGGCCAGCTTCTCTGCCCGGCTGATCTCACTGTGTATCTTCTTATCGGCCTTCTCCCGGATAGACAGGCCCTCAACGCCGCAGAGGAATATCGCCATAAGGAACGATATCACAGGCACACCATGTAGGATAGTAAGGCCAGCCAACTCAAAGCCGTGGCAGAGGAATATACACACGTCGATGAGAGCCGCCACCATCATGCCGCCCTCATAGAGTACGAATTTATAACTGCTACGTTTCAGCAACTCTGACCGGGTGGCCTCACCTCTTAACTTGGCTTTATACAGACCCGCTCCGAGGTCGGCTAACATAGCAACGAAGACCACGATGAATGCCACGGTGATATACCGCAGCAACGGAATTAATGAAAAGGCTATCTCTTGCATATCTTCTAAATGATTGATTAATATTTTCCTTTTCTTTTCGGCTGAAAATACAGCTTAGGTTTACCGACACGGAGCAGGGACAAACACGGTGTCGGGAGGGCAAAAAAAAGCCGGCAACGTGTCTCACGACAAGTCACCGGCCATAGTCTTGAATTATGAGTTTAAAAATACTTATCTTACCTTATATTTTGCCCGCAAACGGGCTTTTACCTCCTCTGCAGTCAACTGTTCCGCCTGCTTCTTTTTCTTCGCCTGAGAGCCGCCTTTCGCCCCTCTCGGCTTTTCTATGCGGTCTGTGCCTATCTCGCTTTGCAACTCCTTCTCTGCCTCCGCTAAATTGTCGCCAAAGTCGGTCTTGTTCTTCCGTAGAGCGTCAAAGCCGTTGTCATTGAGGAACCTTGCGCTGCCCAACTTATTAAATAAAGCGTTATAGGCATTGATGAATGGTTTGTCAATATTTAAATCAACCTCCTCTCTACCACACATTTTCAGCACTGTCTCAATCGGCGCCTTCATTCGGTTCATCTTCATAAATGAGAAATACTTCCCAAAGTCATAACCGTTCTGTTTGTATGTCTCAAAAAATCCGACATGATATTGCACGGCTTCATTTATCATCAGATAGGTGATGAACACCTGTGTCTTTATCTCCACATCGGGAATATGGAGCTTATTCAGACGATTACTCAATGCCACCCGGAGATAGGTCATGTTAATCTCACAGTCACCAACCATGTTGTTCATGTAATCGCTCCAGAAATAGAAATTCTTCCGTACCGCCAGCTCCCTACGTATAGCGTTATAATACATCTGATATGCCTTGCCTGCCTGCTTGATATACGGTCGGAACTGACGTTCCCACTTCGTGCCTTCCACAACATCCTCCAGCGTGTCAAGCTCATTCTTGGCTAACGCAATCATGCCACCGATGGTTATAGTGGCTCTTACGCAACAATCGTTATAGACTTGTAATCTATCCTTAGCTACTTGCGTTACATCAATGGCTTGTATCATTTTGTTTTGCATAGTTTCTTTTATTTAATTCGTTAAAATGGTGCGTCACAGCCCGTCGGCTTACCTAATTCAATGTGAACTACCCACGAGCTAAAGACTCATAGGCTTCGGGTTTCGCAGAGGAACGGGTGGTTATACAATAATGTTCTTTTGTATTTTTTGATTGTCATAGTGTCTAATTCTCTGATTCTTGATAATCCTCCGTATAGGTTGTCATTGACTCAAGGATAAATGACAACTCCAACGAACCATTTTCCATTTTCGCTGTGAAGCCACCGCATGACACCGTTGTCGTTTTATTGTAGGCGTCAATTAGCAATTTCTCTGCACTTTTCATTATTTCATAGAGCGACGGCACGCCCTTATATTGCCATTGCCAGTCTAACGACTGCATAACTCTGTGGACTTGCGCAAAGTCAAAATCAGCCATGATGTCCTTTATCATCGCATCACGTAGCTCATCGGAGGCAGTTGTTGTCTTCTCTTTCATAGTTCATTTTTTTAATAATTTTACTCCCCCAAAGCACTCTTACCTGAGTAAAAAGGGAGTATTACTTTTCAGAGCCTTTTTCTTCTGTCTTCTCGCATAGCACCGACATATCATTGTGGATGTTTCCAATGTAGAGGAATCCTTTGCCCGATGCTTCGAGCATATAGTCAGAATAGAGGTTCTTGCCATCGACAAAACTCAACTCACCACTGCGTTCAACATAGCCTCGAGTGGGAGTATAGAGCAACTTTCGCCAGCCTTTATTTGTAGCGACATAAACGCCCGCGTCCTTTGTGCGAGTCCAATCATAGAAAACGCGGTCAGTCGGGTCGCCGTAGAGCATGTAGATGTCGCCCTCGTAGTATTGGAATTTCTCACGCCTGTTGCGGTTGAGTTTGCCTTCCAAATAGCCGAGGTGTTCAGCCACGCCGTTAATCTTTACCTCACGCCGCAGCAGTTCAGACAGCAGAATCAGGTCGTCGCGTGACGACAAGCTGACATCGAGCGTCAACCGCTTGTCGTTGTCAGTGTAGAAGTACCGACGCTTGTCCTCACGTCGGTAGATGTTGTGGTCGATGTGCGGAACATCGTTGATACCCCAATCCTTCGGCTTCAGCGAGTAGGCATATTCCGCTATCTCGATAGCCTTTGGCAGATACTTGATGCGCTTAGGCTCGTGCATGTCTTCTGCTCCGAAGTTGGCTATATAGTACACCATTTTAGGCGTCATCTGTAATAAGCCATACATCACGTCAATCACATACTCATCGTCAATGCCGAATTGGGCTTGTGCAACCACGGCGAAGCGTTCCTTCGTCACGTAGCTGCGGATGCTGTTAATGCGGTTAAATACTTGTGCCGCTTTTTTTAGTTCTTCAAAATACATAGTTCCTATTATTTATGAAAAATTTGTGTTCTATTCGTGGTTATTCATGCTATTTAGATTGTCGAACATCACTTCTTTTTGTTCAGCTCATTGTAAGCATCCGCAGCAGCATTCCATTCTCCGAAAGTGATTTCCTCAAATTGCCCTGCCATCTTCGTGCTGATGTCCTTATAGTTGGCATCATCAAACACCATATAACATTCACCATCGTAAATGAAACCGTTTGGCATAGTGAACTCACCGGGCACAGGCATGGACGTTCCGAACACATCGAAGAACTCCATGCGATTGAATCGCTTGCCTCGTGCCTCATAGATGCGTTCACGCATAGCCTTGCCAGCCTTCGTGCGCCTATTCGGCTCATAGTAGCCTTTCCAGCCCTTGATCTCCTGCCATGTCTTCGTGTCAACTTCTCCAGCGAACTTCCACGCCACCACGTCGGCATACATGTACCATGGTGAGCGTTGCGTAAGAACGTCATCGTTAAACTCCGGCAAGTTCTTGACCTGCCACTCTCTGAATTGGTTGTTTCTCTCTCGTTCACCATTAATGATGCCGAACAGTTCACTGAATAGCAGCGAGCCCATTGTTACTTTCAAATATATAGTTCTTTTTATTTAAGTCTTTTTTTTATTTTCGTTTGCTACCGCTTTGGTAGCGACATTTCTACAAATTTCGCCTTTGGCTTCGCCTCCTGCTCATGCTTCATGCGAGCCATGACATTCTGATATGGTCGGTGGTTGATGGGCAGGATATTGGGATTGTAGTCCTTCAACGCTTCCAAGAATTTCTTCTCCGTCTTATACACCTTGCCCTCGATTTTCCAATGCCGATAGCTTTTCCCAAATTTGCCATTCTTGCGCTTCGGAGTGTGATCGCAAAAGCCCAATCGCCCGTCCTCGCTCTCGTACGTCAGCGTGTGTTCGTCTTCCCATGCTGCAGAGCATACGAAATAGAACGGAATGCTTCTAAGTTCTTCGATGGTCATGACTTCAATAATTCGGGGTTGTCGTAAATATTACCTACCACCTCGCAGATAAGTGCTCCTTTAAGGAATGCGAGCAGGATGTAGTCCTTGAACTCAGCGAAGTCAAAGCCCTCGGCGATGCTCTGATATTCGTTACTGTGCATACAGCCCCAGCACAGCTGTTTCTCGTTCCAGCCTACCAGTACGTGGTCGTGAGAGCCATCGCTGAACTCCACATATAGGATGTCTCCTTCGTAGATGTCTCTGCCCTTCTTGTCCTTCCGTCCGACAAACTGCCCGATGGTGTCACGTTTCACTTGTTCGCCCTTGTTACCTCCTTGCTCGAAGATGCAAACGTCGTCCTTATGGTGTCTCAAGTCACCATGCAGCCATTTGTTGCTCGCAATGTCTTGCGCTCTGAATTTAATCTGTCTCATAGTTCCTAATCGTATTTTGCTTGCGGTCAGACCGCTAAATTTGTAACTTTCCTACTAAAATCTAATATATGGTAGCACTTACCGACTCCATCGGGTTGATGTCGATAGTGTGTTTCAGTCTGGCGACTTGTTCGCGATTGAGTACCATTTCGCGCGTCGGCCGCTGTGCGACACCTACCTTTGGCGGTAGTGGCACGACAATGCCGCCCGATGGGAGCGCGATGGAGTTAATTCTTTCTGCTACTTTTCGTAATAATTCCATGCCAACAGCAGCAGCGCAGGCAGAATTGACGACATCGTTCAGCATTTTGGTGAAGTGAAGCCGTCCTTTCCTTTGCCATTTAGTGCGAGGGTTGCCGTTCAACGTCCGGCATCCCTTCTTTAGTTTTCTGGGTAGTCTCATACGTCAGTCCTCCAATTTGGGATATTCAATAACAATCTTTCCATCGGATGTCGTTCTTTTGCTATTATAGAAGCGACCTTTCTTAAAGAAGTTCTTGCGATTCCAATAGACGTAAGGGAAAAAGGCTATGCGGTCTTCCTCGTGTCCTTTCAGCAGGAAGTCGAGCCGGTAGATAGTGTCATCAACATTGACCGTCCTTATCTGCCACACAAGATCGGCAGGATATTCCACCTGTATGATGTTTTCTGCCAGCATTGTGAATTTCAAACCTATCATAACTTTTCTCACCAAGTCGTGAAACTCGGTATAAAAGCCGCCTAAATTGCGCGGCCCATCATAACTAATTTGTTTTGGGTACTTTTCCATATTCATTCTTCCTTTTTCTGTTTTTTCTCCCATTACTTTTCGGGTTCACCTTGCAACTCACCATCTTCTGCATCTCCGCCAGTGCGTCGCCCTCCGTGTCCGAGAAAAATCCTCCGTTAATATTCATAGTTCCTGTGATTTTATATTCTGTTCCCGTCGTCTTATATTGAATATTGAAATGTCAGCGTGGATTATGTATTGCCGTACGTGTACTTAGTCGTGCCTCATTGCGTCCCTCTTGTCACCATGCCCAGCCCAGGCAGGAATAATTCTCATACGCTGTTTCCCATTCGCAGGCGTTGTGGCTATGTTCCGCTTTTGCGAATCCGCTAACATTATAATTTCTAATTTTTAATCGCGCAGGCGATAACTATTAACTCTTAACTTTTAATTCTTAACTAACAACGGTTCCCGTTCCCGTTAACGTTCCCGTTAAAAAAGTCTCTTTGTCTCTCTGTCTAAATGTCTATTTGTCAGATCATGCTATTTGATGTTCCACATCTGATTGGTGCCTTGGGCATTGAACAGTACATCGATGTTCGCACCCTGCTTGGATGCAATAATGTCCCACGCCTTCAACTGAATGAATTGTACTGCCGAGAGGTTCATCTCGCTCATATAGGCTTTATCAGCGATTGCCCTCTGCTTCTCTGCTCTCTCACGGGCCAGCTGTACCTCAACCTCACGTTCCTGTGTCTGCTTGGCTTGCACGGCCTTTGCCGTCTTGTTCATCTCGTCAAGCTGCTCCTTGTTCGGGATAGCCTTGCCGATGACTATCTGCTTAATCTCTACTGGAAACTCTTTCTCTTTCGATAACTGAGCGATAAAGTCGCGCATTTCAACCAGCAGCTTTTGGTCAATACTATTCAGTACCTCACGGTTTGACATCAGGTCAAATGGGCTATGCTGGGAAACATAGTCGCGAACCCTATTGCAATAGTGGTTATATATGTTGGTAACGAACCAATCCTTGCCGTAATTCTTAAGCAGTATCGGCGATTTACCCTGTTTGATTTGTGTCACGATGACCGTGTGGAAGTCCAAAGGCGTGTTGTCATTCGATACCAAGTCTTCCATGTCCACCTGCTGTTTCTGTGGAATTATTTTAAATGTCTCGCTCTCCGTCGAGAACCAGCACCATGTCAATCCGGTTTGAACTGGCTCATCATCAACGCCACCATGCCCGAAGAGCCAAGGCTTGTAGATCAACACGGCTTCCTCATCTGCTGACGGACGTACACCGTGACATGATGCAATGCTTATGATAGCTACTGCCAGAATCATCATTAACTTTTTCATAATTTCTAATTTTATTGGTTAAATAATTCAGTTCAATTCGTTCTCGTTCCCGTTAACGTTAACGTTCCCGTTATTATCTGTTCCCGTTGTAACTCATGCTATTTGATGTTCCACATCTGATTAGTGCCTTGGGCATTGAACAGCACATCGATGTTCGCACCCTGCTTGGATGCAATAATGTCCCACGCCTTCAACTGAATGAATTGTACTGCCGAGAGGTTCATCTCGCTCATATAGGCTTTATCAGCGATTGCCCTCTGCTTCTCTGCTC
>Ga0247610_10002640_pt1 | contig 20439 bp, 8 predicted proteins | sample 174DNAGHGhighgp2_FD_193483 | JGI IMG/M metagenome (GOLD analysis project Ga0247610, IMG submission 193483) | Sheep rumen microbial communities from Palmerston North, Manawatu-Wanganui, New Zealand - 1742 DNA GHGhigh gp2 | ecosystem: Host-associated > Mammals > Digestive system > Stomach > Rumen ...
AAGGAAGGCGAAGCAGCTCCCGCCAAGGAAGGTGAAGCAGCTCCCGCTGCACCTGCACAAGATGCCAAAGCTCCCGCTGCACCTGCACAAGACGCCAAAGCTGCTGCCGCACCTGCACAAGACGCCAAAGCTGCTGCCGCACCTGCACAAGACGCCAAAGCTGCCGCCGCACCTGCACAAGACGCCAAAGCTGCTGCTCCTGCTGAGAAGAAAGAATAACGATATGAAAGGCATCCCGGCAGTTTTTCTGTCAGGATGCCCTTTCTTTTATGTTCAAGTATGCAGTGTCTTCCCCTGACACTGTTTCTCATTTTTGAAAAAAACGCTGAAAAATTTGGCGATATGGCAGAAAAGCGTTACCTTTGCATCCGCTTTTAAAGCCAAAGTGCCAACATGGTGCCCGTAGTTCAGTTGGTTAGAGCGTCAGATTGTGGTTCTGAATGTCGGGGGTTCGAGTCCCCCCGGGCACACAAGGCAAAGATCGCCAATTTCCTCTTTTCGAGAAAATTGGCGATTTTTTGTCATCAGAACAGTCAGACAAGCCCTACGGCAGTACTCATTTTCTCATATAAGAATATTAATTATTAATCTTTCATCTTTCATCTATTATGAAACGCTTTCTTTCCACCCTGTTTTGCACCATCGTGCTCACCATCGGTGCCCAGGCCCAAATCGACGAAGTGGTGAACCAAATCAACAAAGACGGTGGTTGGAATCCCCGTTCCCAATGGCTTCAAAACAAGGAAATCGCCGAAAGATATCTCATGCGCATCATGGAATTCTCCTCTTCCGATGCAAAATGGGTGCAAGGTGATTTAGACCAAGACCATGAGCGCGCGCTGAAAGTACTGCAAGTACGCGACCAGCTCATCGGCAACATCAAGAAAGTGAAGAAACAGGACAAAATCCTATCAAAATACTTCAACGACGTGAGTCAGGCACGCCAAGCCTTCGCCCAAGCCGAAACCTCCGAAATGTGCTATAAGATGTTGTCAGGTACGCTCAATGGGATGATCAACCATACCGTCACCCGCAAGATGCCCTCCGGCCCCCTCACCTATTTCCGCCATAGCATTTCAAACGGTTATGCCGGCACGCACGACGAAACCATCCTTGAGAAGAAGGATGGCAAGGGTCGGCTCGCCGTCAATATGAAGAACATGCGCATGAATCCCGAGGACAAGGACAAGGAACCCGTATGGATGGAAGTGGAAGACTCCGTGTTCCAACACGTAAGAGACATGGTGGAGACAGGCCTGCTTTATGATGTCAACCCTCATTACAGCCCCGCAGCAGATATCATGGATGCCTCCAACTGGTCGATGGACTTCTATTTTGAGGGCGGCAAGATTTGTTCCGATGGTTATGCGGTTAGACCCGACCATTCCGAATGTTTAGACAACATCCTGAGATACCTTTTTGATATCTATAAGGAATGCGGAGGACCTTTCGGAGAGGAGATACGCTAGAGAGCAGCGGCAAAGCCGCTGCCTGCGGAGAACGGATTTGAGTGTTAGGGAAACAGGAATACTGTTAGGGAAACAGGAATAGTGAAGGAACCTGGAGTACTCCGTACCCCCGGAAAATATTAAAATGTGTGAATTTGTTGGCTGTTCGGGCAAAAGGTTTTATCTTTGCATCCGACTTTGCGGACTCACCATCCGCTACACCAGCCGCAATGGTGGAATTGGTAGACACGAGGGACTTAAAATCCCTTGACCAGGAATGGTCGTGCGGGTTCGAGTCCCGCTCGCGGCACTTTTTAACTCCCCCCTATGAGACATTTTCTTCCCATCATCTCCATACTGCTTCTGATGTCCTGCGGTGTGGATAGCAACCATTTCAAGTTGTCTGGTCGATTTCTGAACATGAACCAAGGAGAGTTTTATGTCTATAGTCCAGAAGGCGGCATCGACGGCATCGACACGATACATGTCGTAGGTGGCCGTTTCACTTATGAACGTCCTTGCGACCGTGAAATGACCCTGATGCTCGTGTTCCCCAACTTCTCTCAACAACCGATTTTCGCCGAGCCGGGGAAGTCGGTCGAAATCAAGTCTGACGCCTCCAATATGAAAGAGATGGAGGTTAGCGGTACAGATGCAAACGAACTGATGACCAAGTTCCGCTTGCAGACGGCGCACATCGCCCCTCCCGACGTCACCCCTAAGGCTGTAGAATTCATCAATTCGCATTTGGACTCCCCGGTGAGCCTTTACCTGCTCCGCACCTATTTCATCCAAGCCCCCCGTCCCGACTACGCCCAAGCGGGGAAGCTGGTATCGAAGATGTTGGAGAAGCAGCCCAAGAACGGCACACTCATCATCATCCAGCAGCAACTCAAGCAGTTGTCCCATGGTGTGGCAGGCGCACCGATGGCGCATTTCAGCGGTCCGGGCATCGACGGCGGCACGGTGAGTGAGCAAGACTTAGGCGACGACGTTGCCGTATTGTGCACCTGGAGCAGTTGGAACTACGTCAGCCAAGACATGCAGCGTATGCTGCGTCGCAAGCTACGGTCTTCCGGTGGTCGCCTTCACTTGGTGAGCGTTTGCATCGACACCGACAGGAGCGCCTGCCTGAAGACGATGAAGCGCGACACCCTCTCATGGCCTTGCATCTTTGATGGAAAACTCTTCGACAGTCCGGTCATGCAACAGACAGGGCTTGCCGACGTGCCAGACAACATTGTCTATCAGCATGGGAAGGTCGTGGCCAGGAGCCTCAACAACAACGACCTGTCGAAAAAACTGGATGAAATGCTGAAAAAAGATTGAATATCTCTAAAGACCTTAAAGACCCTAAAGTCCTTAAAGACCTTAAAGTCTTTAAAGTCTTTGAAAAAAAACGAGAGGCCCTAAAAAACCAAGGCCTCTCGTTTTTTATTCGATTTTCAATTTTAGCTTCGCTTCAATTTACTTGACCACAAATTTCTTTCCATTGCGGATGTAGATGCCGGGCTTGAATTCGCCCTCCACCTTCACGCCTTGGATGGTGTAGGTGCTGCCGTCGCTCGGAGGAGCGATGTTCACGCCGTGCACGCCGTCGGTGTCGAAGTCATAGGAGTTGGCGGAGCCGCTGCCAGCACGCACGGCACGCACGATGACGCCAGAGCGACGCGGGGCGGCCGTGGTGTTCGCTTTCGCCGACGAGGAGCTGCGCTCCAAATAGAGGGCCATCGACTTGTAGGCGTACTTCGTGACGATGTCCTTCGTATCGGTCCAGATGTAGCACTGCGTGCCCTTCGCGCTGTAGTTGGAGTCATACTTGTATCCCGCCATGGGGAAGAAGATGGTGTTGCCGTTGGGACCCTTGAAGCGTAGGCCCGCGACGCCGTTCACCGTGGCGAGCGACACGGTGCACTTGCTGAGCAGCTCGTTGGCCTGGTCGAGGGTCGGCATCACCCAACCGCTGCCCCAGTTCTTCTTCGCGGCGTCGTAGCTCGTGCCGGCGATGTGCGTGCCGAGGTCCTGGCAAGAGGATTGCGAGCCACTGCAGTACAGGTAGTTGCTCCAGGAATAGGAGCTCTTCGTCGAGGTCTCACCCCATGCGTAGTAGTTGCCGTAGCCCTCGGGCGAGGATGCTCCCACGTTGCAGGTGGCCCAGAGCGTTCCGCTGGGCAGGCCGAGGTCGACATACTGGTGGGTGTCGGAGGAGGAGGCGAGCTTGAAGTAGCCGCTCTTCCACTTGAAGTAGCTGCCAGAGGTGCTCACGCCGAAATTGAAGCCGGCAGGCGCCGTGATGACGCACGGGCTGCTGGTGGTGCCCACACCGGAGCAGGCTATGTCATATAGTTTGGTGGCACTGGCGGGTATGGAAAGACTCTTCAAAGCAGTACACCCATATAGCAAATCTACTGTCCCATCCAAATCCTGGTAATAACCTTGTGAATCGGGACTTGTCGCGGGGAAGGTGAATGAAGACAAGTCGAGGCTCTTCAGACTCTCACAGTTAGTGAACATACTGCCCATTTGTTTCACCTTTGCCGTGTTGAAATTGGAAACATTGAGGCTGACAAGATAATTGCAACTGTAAAACATTCCATCCATATATAGCACTTTTGCCGTATTGAATTTACTCAAGTCCAAACTGGTAAAAGAAGTGCCTTGGAACATGAATTCCATATCTGTGACTTTTGCCGTGTTGAAATTGCTCACGTTTAGACTGCTAGCACCACAGCCTGAGAACATATAACACATGTCTGTCACATTGGCCGTGTTGAACTTGCTCACGTCGAGGTTGGTGAGCGAATAACAATCCTCGAACATACGCGCCATATTGGTCACACTTGAAGTGTTGAGGTATGAAATGTCGGTGATGGCGGTTAGCTTCTGCATCTCATAGAACCACATGTAACACGACGTTGGTCTTGCGTTGGCAAAGGAGGAATTGAACACCACCTTGGTGATGCTGTTGGCCTTGGAACTCCATCCTGGAGCACTGCTTCCCGTGTTGAGGCTGTACTTCGTGCCGCTTCGCGATGACTTCAGGTTGTCATAGTAGAAGGTGAGCGTGGAGCCACTGAGTACGGCGTAAGACTCTCCAGCCTTCTTGTACTCCACGGCGCGCACGGCGAGTCCCGTCCTCCTTTGTGCATATGACAACTTCGGCGTCGTTCCAGGCTTGATGTAAAGTGCGCTGGCCTTCGTTGCATCGGAGGCATAAACCTCAGAGGTCCAGTAGTAAGCATAGGCACCCACGTTATGCTCACTTCCGTCATAGTATGAACCTGTAAGTGGGAAAGTGATGTAGTTTCCATTCGGTCCTGTAACCTTGTAATACTTCCTACTACCATCAGTAACAACGGTCCATGTACAGTTGTTAATAAGTTCCTGGTATTGCTCCTTGGTAGGCATGCAGATGTCCACCTCTTGATTGGTCTTGGGGTCTGTCGCCGTCTTCTTCATGCCATTCTTTGCCGGCCGTTGAGGCGCCTCAGCAGATTGACTATAGCCAAAGTAATCGTCGTTGCTATATGCCACGTCGTAATCAGTGGCTTGGATGTTGCTTCCGATGTTCTTCACCGAGGATGCCGTGCCGTTGGCGTGCTTGTAATTGGCCCAGGTGTAGTCGCTCTTCGGCCAAAGTTCACCCCATGCGTAATAATTACAATCCTCGGTAAAGGTACTTACACCATTTACAGAATGGTCAATCCAACTATAACCCAGGTTGACATCGCACCATCTCACGCTCAAGCCCAAATCAACCAAAGTCGGATTTTCCTGACCTGTGGAGCTTGCTTCATCATCATTTATTACGACATCAAGTTGCACGGCGCGTACTGCAAGTCCCGTGCGCCTTTGAGCGTATGACATCTTCGGTGCCGTGCCAGTCTTGATATAGAACGCAGTGGCGTTGGCACTTGTGTTGGAGGAATAAATCTCCGAAGTCCAGTAGTAGGCGTATGTTCCCACGTTGTGCAGGCTGCCGTCATAGTTGGAGCCTGAGAATGGGAGGAAGATGCTCTTTCCGTTGGGACCTTTGACCCTGTATCCCTTGTGGTCGTATTCGGTGGCCTCCGTCCACGTACACTTGGTACGCAGTTCATCCCACTGTGCCTTGGTGGGGATGGCCACATTGACCATCTCTTTGTATTCGGGGTCATACACTTCACCACTCTGAGATGCGGCATCGTACGGTGTGCCTTGGATGTTGCTTCCGATGTCCTTCACCGTGGATGAAGAGCCGTTGGCGTGTTGGTAGTTGGCCCAGGTGTAGGTGTCTTTCGAATATATCTCGCCCCAAGAGAAGTAGCTGCCATATCCTGACTCCCAGTCGGCATTTATGTTCTGGTTACACCATTTCACGCTCAAGCCCAGGTCAACCAATTCAGGAACGTCGGCAGGTGGTTCTGGCGGTATGATTTCCCCACCGCCATTCTTGACGGCACGCACGATGACGCCGGAGCGCCGTGGAGCCGCCGTGGTGTTCGCCTTGGCTGACGAGGAGCTGCGTTCGAGATAGATGGCCATTGACTTGTAGGCCACGTTTTTGACGATGTCCTTCGTGTCGGTCCAGATGTAGCACTGCGTGCCTTCGGCGCTGTATTTCGAGTCATACTTGTATCCCGTCATGGGGAAGAAGATGGTGTTGCCGTTGGGACCCTTGAATCTCAGTCCCTTGACGTTGTTCACCGTTGCGAGCGAGACGGTGCACTTGGTGAGCAGCTCGTTGGCTTGGTCGAGGGTCGGCATCACCCAGTCGTCGCCCCATGCCTTCTTGGCGGCGTCGTAGCTCGTGCCGGCGATGTGGATGCCAAGGTTCTGTGCCGTTGACGACGAGCCGCTGCAGTACTTGTAGTTGCTCCAAGAGTAGGAACTCTTCGTCGAGGTCTCACCCCAGGCGTAGAAGTTGCCGTAGCCTTCTTGATTGGATGCTCCCACGTTGCAGTCGGCCCAGAGCGTGCCGCTCGGAAGGCCGAGGTTGACGTATCCGTGGTCGCCCGACGGCGGAGGCGTCGGTGGTGTGGCACCCTTGCACTCCACGGCGCGGATGTTGAGACCTGTGCGCTTTTGCGCATACGAGCTCTTCGACGCCGTTCCGGTCTTGATGTAGAACGCAGTGGCGTTGGCACCCGTGTTGGAGGAGTAGATTTCCGAGGTCCAGTAGTAGGCATAGGTGTTCACGTTGTGCAGGCTGCCGTCGTAGCTGGAGCCGGAGAAGGGCAGGAAGATGCTATTCCCATTGGTGCCTTTCACCCTGTATCCCTTGTGGCCGTATTGGGTCTCCTCCGTCCAGGTGCACTTGGTGCGGAGTTCCTCCCACTGCGCCTTGGTGGGCAGGCACACGGAGCCGGCGGTTATTGCCCCGCTGCTCCATTTGTATGCGGCGTCGTACTGGGTGGCTTGTATGTTGCCGCCGACGTCCTTCACCGTGGAGGAAGAACCGCTGGCGTGCTGGTAGTTGGCCCAGGTGTAGGTGCCCTTCGGAGAGGTCTCGCCCCAGGAGTAGTAGTCGCCATACTCCGACTCCCAGTCGGAACCCATGTTCTGGTCGCACCATTTCACACTCAGTCCGAGGTCGACCAGTGACGCGGTCTTGGCAGGAGGATCGTCGGTGTAAGGCTCGGCGCCCCCCGATTTCTTGACGGCACGCACGATGACGCCGGAGCGACGCGGGGCTGCCGTGGTGTTCGCCTTCGCCGACGAGGAGCTGCGCTCAAGGTAGATGGCCATCGACTTGTAGGCGTACTTAGTCACGATGTCCTTCGTGTCGGTCCAGATGTAGCACTGCGTGCCTTCAGCGCTGTATTTCGAGTCATACTTGTATCCCGCCATGGGGAAGAAGATGGTGTTGCCGTTGGGGCCCTTGAATCTCAGTCCCTTGACGTTGTTCACCGTGGCGAGCGACACGGTGCACTTGCTGAGCAGCTCGTTGGCCTGGTCGAGGGTCGGCATCACCCAGTCGCTGCCCCAGTTCTTCGTGGCGGCGTCGTAGCTCGTGCCGGCGATGTGGGTGCCGATGTCCTGTGTCGTCGATTGGGAGCCGCTGCAGTACTTGTAGTTGCTCCAGGAGTAGGAAGTCTTCGGGGCTGTCTCTCCCCAGGCATAGTAATTGCCGTAGCCTTCGGGGGCGGAGGCTCCCACGTTGCAGTCGGCCCACAGCGTGCCGCTCGGAAGGCCGAGGTTGACGTAGTTGTGCGCGGCCGTCGCTGCCACCGGGAGCAGGAACGGCAGCAGCCATACGCCGAGTCGTTTGAGGATGGTTGTTGTTTTCATAATACTTGTTGCTTATGATTAGGTGAATATAAGAGGACATACAAGAGGATGCAAAAGCCCTGGAGGCTCCAAGACACATGGAGCCTCCAAGGTGTCTTTTCAACTATTTCCCGTTTCTCTCATTTCCAATTGTAAATTAAAAATTGTAAATAATTAACTCAATTTTCGCATTCGCTCAACTTTCTGGAGTTAAAGGGGAGTTAAAGAGGAGTTAAAGAGGAGTTAAAGGGACATATGCCCACTTATGCCGCCATTTTTGGAGGAAACGATTACTCCATACTTTTTTAAAACACTCTCCACGCTTTATTTTCCCTTACTTGCGAAACTTGAATCATTAATTGAAAATCACTTCCTCACCGCGCGTATGACGACGCCGGAGCGGCGCGGGGCGGCCTGGGTGTTCGCCTTAGCCGAAGAGGTGCTGCGCTCCATGTAAAGGGCCATCGACTTGTAGGCGACATTCGTCACGTTGTCTTTCGTGTCGGTCCAGAGATAGGTCTGCGTGCCTTCCTCGCTGTAGTTGGAGTCATACTTGTATCCCGTCATCGGGAAGAAGATGGAGTTGCCGTTGGGACCCTTGAAGCGCAGGCCAGGGATGTCGTTCACCGTGGTCTTGGAGACGGTGCACTTGGTTAGCAGCTCGTTGGCCTGGTCGAGGGTCGGCATCACCCAGCCGCTGCCCCATTCCTTCGTGGCGGCGTCATACGGAGTGCCGGCGATGTGGGTGCCAAGGCTCTGGCAGGTGGATTGCGAGCCGCTGCAGTACTCGTAGTTGCTCCAGGAATAGGTGGCCTTCGTCTTCGTCTCGCCCCAGGCGAAGAACTTGCCGTAGCCATCGGGGGAGGAGGCCCCCACGTTGCAGTCGGCCCACAGCGTGCCGCTCGGAAGGCCGAGGTCCACGTAGGTGTGCTCGCTGGGAGTGGGAGGAGTGGGAGGCGTGCCGCCAAGCACCATGCTGACGATGGTCGACACGTCGGTGACGGTGATGCTGCCGTCGCCGTTCATGTCAGCGTTCTCGCTGAAGAACACCGGCGGGGTGTTGCCCATGGCGTAGTCGGTGACGAGCGCGGCGTCGGTCGCCGTGACGGCGCCGTCGTGGTTGACGTCACCCAGCGGGTATTGCTGCGCCGGCGTGTCGTCCTTGAAGTAGCCGCCCTTCCACTGGAACCATCCGCTGCCGGAGGACTGCCTCTCGGGGGTGAAGCCGGAAGGACAGACGAGTTCGCAAGGAGCGGTGGTGGTGCCCACGCCCGTGCAGGCGGCGTTGTTCAGGTAGCCTGCGGTGGCAGGTATGGTGAGTTTCTTCAGCGCGGTGCAGTTCTTCATCATGTTGGTGGAGGTGACGCCCGACTTCAAGGTGAAGGTGCTGATGTCGAGGGCGGTCAGTTTCTTGCAGTTCTGGAACATGTTGGCCATGTTGGTCACCTCGCTGGTGTTGAGGTATTTCATTCCGGTGATGGAGGCCAGTTTGGTCATGCCGTTGAACCAGGCGTAGCAGGAGGTGGGACGCACATACTTGAAATTCTCATTGAACACCACCTTGGTGATGGAGGTGGCTTTTTCCAACCATTTCGGCGAGGTGGTGCCAGTATTGAGGTCGTAGCACTCAAAGGTTTCCGAAGACACTATTTGTGCCCATTCGGAGTTCTCGTAATAGAACGTCAATACGCCATTGTCGAAGACTGCGAAAGGCTGCCTGATGGAGTCGATGAAATAGCCGCCCTTCCACAGCATATAGGCGGCGGTGAACGTCGCGTCGGAGGGGAACTCAACGGTCTCAAGATAAATCGGGCTGGTGGCGGTGCCGAGGCCGGCGAAGGTGGTCGCAGGAGCCGAGGTGAGGTCGTTGGCAACATAAAGCTTGGTGACGGCGGTGCAGTTGTAGAACATGTTGGTGGTCTTGGTACTCGACTTGACCGACAATCCGGGGAAGATCACTGACTTCAGGCTGCTGCAATTGTAGAACATCTCCCGAAGGTCGCTCGCCTTGCTGGTGACGAATGTGCTCTCGTAGAAAGTCTCGCCGGAGGGGGACATTTCTTGTTCGGAATACAATTCCAAATTTACTAATTTAGTACACCCACTGAACATACGGTACATGGTGGTGACACTACCGGTGTCGAAGGTGCCAAGGTCGAGGGAGGTGAGGCTGGAGCATCCTTGGAACATCGACGTCATGTTGGTCACGTCCTCAGTCATGAGGTATTCCAAACCGGTGATGGTGGTCAGTTTGCTCATGTTGGCAAACCAAAAGGCGGTTGTCGTGGGGTATGCATATTCGAAGGAGGAGTTGAACACCACCTTGGTGATGCTGGCCGCCTTGGCGTTCCATCCAGGCGTATTCGACCCGGTGTTCAAGGCATACTTGGTTCCGGAGCGCGAAGCCTTCAATCCGTCATAATAGAATGTCAGCGTTGAGCCGCTAAACACAGCGTACGGCTCCTCTTCACCCTCCTCATCCATGAAGTAGCCGCTCTTCCACTTGTACCATCCATCGCCGGAGGACTGCTTCTCGGGTGTGAATCCTGCGGGATAGACGAGGGTGCAAGGTGCGGACTTGGTGCCCACTCCGGTGCAGGCGTTGGCATTGAGGTTGTTGGCGGTGGAGGGAACAGTGAGTGTCTTCAGTGCAGTGCAGTTCATCAGCATGTTTTCACCTTTATAAATATGATCCATCACATGGCCATCTATGTCGGTTATCGCCCATGGTTCAGGAATGCTAAAACTGGATATGTCCAAACTTTCAAGACTTGAGCATCCAGAGAACATATCCCCCATGGAAAAATCATACTCCATTTCAGGCTCATATCCAATCAAGGCATTGGTATTGAAACTGCTGACATTGATGGATTTGAGTTTGGAGCATCCAGCAAACATAGAATACATGTATTCCACTTTCGCAGTGTTGAAATTGCTCAGATTCAATGTGGTGAGTTTGGAGCAACCAGAGAACATGTAAGACATATCCTTCACTTTCGCCGTATTGAATATGGAGACATCAAGAGTGGTCAATCCAGAACAATTTTCAAACATACCGCTACCATAAAATTCGTGAGCTCCAGGCCTTTCACCCATGAATTCGACGTTTGCCGTATTGAAATTGCTCACATTGAGTGAAGTGATACCGGAACAACCTTTAAACATGGCTGTCATATCCTTGGCTTTTGCCGTGTTGAAACTGCTTACGTTGAGGGAGGTGAGTTTGGAACAGTTACTGAACATTCCGGCCATATCCGTGACTTTGGCCGTGTTGAACTTGCTCACGTCGAGAGAGGCGAGTTGGGAACAGTTACAGAACATTCCAGCCATGTCGGTGACGTTGGCGGTGCTGAACTTGCTCACGTCAAGGTTGGTGAGAGAAGAACACCCAAAGAACATTTCACCCATGGTGGTTACATTCGAGGTGTTGAGGTATGAGATGCCTGTGATGGTGGTCAGATTCTCCATACCGTTGAACCACGCAAAGCACGATGTGGGCCTTGCATTGGCGAAAGAGGAGTCAAACACCACCTTGGTGATGCTGCTGGCGTTCCATCCAGGATAGCTGGAGCCTGTGTTCAAGCTGTACTTCGTGCCAGAGCGCGACGACCTGTTCTTGTCGTAGTAGAAGGTGAGTGTGGAACCGCTGAATACGGCATACGGCTCCGCCACATCATCCTTGAAATAGCCTGTCTTCCACTGGTACCATCCGTCGCCCGTGGCATCTTTCTGCGGTGTGAAGCCTGAGGGATAGACGAGGGTGCAGGGAGCGGACTTGGTGCCCACGCCGGTGCAGGCATCGGAATTGAGGTTGTTGGCGGTGGAGGGGATGGTGAGTGTCTTCAAACCTGAACAGTTATGCAAGAAACTGGTTGCCGAGGTGCCCGTGCTGGTAACTTTTGAAAAGTCGAATTTGGAAAGGTCGAGACTGGTAAGGCTGGAGCAACCATCAAACATACTCCATACATATCTTACGTTCGACGTGTTGAAACTACTCACGTTGAGGCTGGTGACTTTGGAACATCCATAGAACATCTCTCTCATGGTGGTCACCTTCGCCGTGTTGAATAAGCTCACGTCAATACTGGTCAACTTGGAACATCCATAGAACATAGAGTACATGGTGGTCACCTCAGAAGTGTTGAGGTAGGCCAGGCCTGTGATGGAGGTCAAGTTGTTCATACTATAGAACCAGCGGAAGCACGTTGTAGGACGTGCATTGGAGAACGAAGAGTTGAACACTACGCTGGTCACGCTGCTGGATGATGAAAACCACCCTGGAGAGTTTTCCCCATAATTCATCTCATACACCGTACCGGAACGCGAGCCGCTCTGCTTGTCGTAGTAGAACGTCAGGGTTGAACCGTTAAGCACTGCGTAAGGTCTCAGGATGTCCTTGAAATATCCACTCTTCCATTTGAAGTATCCGTTGCCCTGCTCTGCTCCACTTGGTGTGAAGCCGTCGGGATGGTCGAGCGTACAGGGCTTGCTGGTGGTTCCAATGCCGTCGCAAGCGTTGGAGGCGAGGGAATTGCCGGTGGAAGGCACCTTGAGGTAGGTCAGCGAGGAGCAACCCTTCATCATGACGTTTGAATTACCGATGGTGAAGCTGCTGAGGTCGAGGCTGGTGAGTTTGGAGCAGCCAGAGAACATCTGGTCCATCCATGACGTTGCATTAGCCGTGTTGAAGTTGGATACGTTGATGCTGGTGAGGCTGGAGCAATTTTGGAACATTGCGACCATGTACGTTGCCTTGGCAGTGTTGAAGTTGGCCACGTTGATGCTGGAGAGTTTGGAGCAGTTATAGAACATGAATCCGAAGTCGGTGACGTTCGAAGTGTTGAAACCTGAGATGAGCAAGCTTGTCAAATTGGAGCATTTATAGAACATATACCCCATGCTGGTGACGTTGGAGGTGATGAAGTTGTTCCAGTAGAGGTCCAAACTCGACAGGCTGGAGCATTCCTTGAACATATAGTCCATCCTCGTCACCTTCGACGTATTGAGATAGGTGAAGCCTGACACCGATGTCAGGCTGGAGCATCCAGAGAACCACTCGTAGCAGCTTGTAGGCCTGGCGTTGGCAAAAGTGCTGTTGACCGTGACGCTCTTCACGTATGGATTATAGGAATACCACCCCGGCCTGTTGGTGCCTGTGTTGAGTTCATAGTTTGAGCCGGAACGTGAGGAGAAGTAGTCATCGTAGTAGAATGTCAGGGCGTTGTTGTAATAGTTGGCGTATGCCTTCATGTTGTTGCTCTTGAAGTAGCCGCCCTTCAGTATCACATAGTCAGGGGTGATGGTGGAGAAGGAGGGGTGGACATCGGAGGTATACAAGAGCGTACAGGGGTAAGAGGCCGAGCCAATGCCGGAGAAGGCGCTGTTACCAAGGAAGCTGCTCATACTGGCGGATATTTGAAGAATCATCAGGTTGGGGCAGCTAGTGAACATATTATTGAGGTTGGCGTCGGAAGGGAACCAGAATTTGGAGGTGTTGATGATGGCCTTCAATTTCAGGCACCTATAGAACAAATATTCATAATTATTGCACTTGACAGTGTTGAAGCCATTCAAGTCGAGAGATTCCAATTTCTCGCATTTGTAGAACATATACCCCATGTTGGTGACATTGGAGGTGTTGAAAGAGCTCAAGTTGAGACTGGTGAGGGAAAGACAACCTTGAAACATGGCATACATGGATGTGACCTTGGCAGTGTTGAAATTGCTGATGTTCAAACTGGCGAGTTTTTCACAATTGTAAAACATGGCATTCATGTCTGTCACGTTTGCAGTGTTGAAGCCGCTCAAGTCAAGACTGGTGAGATTCTTGCAGCCGCCGAACATGGCGTACATCATAGTTACAGACGAGGTGTTCAACCTGTTGATATACAAAACATTGGTGAGGTTGGTCATGCCTGACGCCCACATGCAGCAAGACGTGGGTCTGTAATTGGCGAATTCAGAATAGAAATAGAGTTCCTTCACCTGACTGGCGATGCCATACCATGCGGGGGTGGCGCCGCCGGTGTTGAGGTCGTAGGTGGTGTAGCCTTTGCTTTTCCTTGACGACCTGTTGTTGTCGTAGCAGAAATTGAGGCTTCCGTTGGAGGGGTTGAAATAAGTGTACGCCTCCGCGGCTCGAACGCCCGATGCCCCCACCAGGAGCATGAGCCAAAGGATGTAAAGTTTCTGTTTCATAGTTGACAATATTTATGGTTGTATGATCATCCGCATTTCTCGGAAAATAGAATTAGATTCCACAAGGATTTTGCCAATGCGGCCAAGGGTGTATGATTCACATGCAAATTTATAACTTTTTTTCAAAATACAATTGTCTATTGGAAGCATATCGTTGTCTATTGGACGCATACGCTAAAAAATGCACGAAATTCATTACATTTTCATCATTTTCACACTCGGCATAATGAGCAAGCTCTTCTGCACTCGCTTAATCAAATGGTTCTTTTTTTACGGGTACCCCGGGCTTTCAAGCTTTGAATATACTGTGTGGGCGACATACCCACCTTTCGACGGAAGACATGGCTGAAATGGGCGACATCGGCAAAGCCACAGCTCCGCGCAGTCTCGAAAATGGGAATCTCAGGAAACAATCCCAACAACCGCTTCGCCTCTTGGAGACGAGCGTTCCAGACATAGTCGGAGGTGGTCTGGCCTGTGGCTTCCTTGACACGGCGGTTGAGCTGGCTGACGCTGAGCCCCATTTTGGAGGCCAATGGCTTGACACCAACTTTTCCCTCCACCATTAGTAGATATAGCACATTGGAAAGTTGCTCAAGCAGTTTCTTGTCGCTGTAATATTTTATGCTCATAGGTGTATGTGATATTTCTGCAGCAAAATTACGAAACCTACGGTTTCCGTGTTTGTCTATTTGCCGCATTCACTTGTCTATATGGCGCATTTATTCATTTTCTAGGAAGTAAAGGGGAGAATTTTCTAGGAGTTAAAGGGAAGGGTTTTCTAGGAGTTAAAGAGGAGTTAAAGGGAAGTTAAAGAGGAGTTAAAGGGACATATGTTCACTTTTCAGGAGGTAAAGGGGAGAATTTTCTAGGAGTTAAAGGGGAGGGTTAAATAATTAATAATTTATAATTTACTTAAGTTTCGGAAGTAAAAATGCCATACAAAACTAGGGCTTGTTTTGTATGGTAACCGGTTGTGAAGTGAAGCCCGAAGGGCTGGGACGACCACAGGCAGGTGGTGGAGCGAAGCGTAACCCCTGCTTGACGATGATTTGAAATCAACAACCCCGAAGGGGTGGCAGAGCAACGATATGACGTGTATGAAGTTGTCATTCTGCCACCCCTTCGGGGTTGTTGTTCACGCCATGCTTTTAGCAGGGGTTCCGTGCTTCGCACTCCACCGCCTGCCTGTACTCTGACCACCCCTTCGGGGTTCGTTCAACATCAAACCAAGATAAAGCAAATCTAGTATGAAGTAAAAAATCCTCACAAATGGAGGCGTGTTGATGGAATCATCATTTGATAATCCATACACTTTTTTAATGAAGCTACTGTAAGTAATTGAATGTCAATATAACCGAACATCCGAAACTTAAGTTAATTTATAATTAACAAGGGGAGTTAAAGGGGAGTTAAAGAATGAGTCCACTTGAAAAAAGGACAGTAAGTAAAAGGGCGGTGCGCATATCCCCTCCCCTTGAGGGGAGGGACTGGGGTGGGGTATTTGATTATCTGGTTCTCAATCATTTTTTCTCCCTCATTTCCGTAGAAAAAGGTCTAAGTAAAGGCTATGAGCGAGCAGACTATTGTCTTTAACTTCGAGCGAAGCGTTAACTTCAATAACTTCGTTAACTTCTTCATTCTGTCGGCGCATGCTCAGTTAGCAGCATTCGCCTGACGGATATAAAGAGAGGGTGAAACGCCGAACTTGCGAGTGAAAGCATGTGTAAGGTGCGCGTGGTCGGAAAAGCCCGTGCGCAAAGCAATATCCAGCAACGACAATTGCGGTTGTGAATGTAGCAAGCGCCTCACCTCATTCAGACGCACGTCGTTGATATAGTCGGAAGGCGACATATCGACCACGGCACGTAGTTTGCGTCCAAATTGCGAGCGGCTCAGGCAAACAGCCGTCGCCACTTCCTGCACGTCAACCTTGCCCTCTTGCATGAGGCGGAAAATGACTTCATCTACTTTGTGCAGGAAAGCTTGGTTGGACTCAGAGAGGTTTCGCTCGTAGATGGTTTCTTCTTTTGAAGGTTCAATCGTTGCTGTAGTGTTGGAAACAGCGGTGTCAGCCTCCGGTGCACTGACTGTTTTTTGGAATTTTTGCTGCAGCATCCGTCGCTGCTCCAAGATTTTATCTATCCTCAGCAGCAGTTCCTCAGCCATGAAGGGCTTGCACAGATAAGCCTCTGCACCTGCTTCGATGCCACTGAGGCGGTCGCTGTCGGTGTTTCGTGCGGTGATGATGATGATGGGGATGTGGTTGGTCTGTTCAGAAGAACGTATGCGGCGACACATTTCCAGTCCGTCCACCTCAGGCATCATGATGTCGGTGACAACAAGGTCTGGCATCCATTCAGCGGCCTTTCTCTCTCCTTCTGCTCCATCGTAGGCGTAGGCCACGGCATATCTTTCTGCAAGCACACTGCCAATGAATGCCGCCACGTCGGCATTGTCCTCCACCACGAGAATCCGTGTCTTCCCACCCTCTTCAGACTCATCCTCAGCAGCCGTTTCAAGTTTTCTGCCATCCTTCACCATAGTCTCCGTTGAGTCAGTCTGTATGTCGTGAAGAGCTGTTGCTGCCACGAGCCGGTCTCCCTCGGAAAGCGTCTCCTTCAGGGGGAGAGCGATGAAGAACCGTGTTTTCTCGCCAGGTGTGCTGCTCACCCCTACCTTTCCGCCCAAGGCCTTGGCCAGCTGACTGACGAGAGCAAGCCCCACACCGGTGCCAGTTCGCTCATGGTTGGTGCCTTGGAAGAAGGGTTCAAACAAGCGTTCGATGTCTTCGGGCTGAATACCGACACCATTGTCTTCGACGCTGACCTGCAACTCTTTCCCGTTGGTGCCGATGCCTACTGCGACTTCTCCCCCCTTGGGAGTGAACTTGATGGCATTGGAAATCAGGTTGCCCACCATCTTCTGCATGGCATCGGCGACGAAAAAAGTAGGAATGGCTTGAGAAGCCGCATTGAAACTCAGGTCGACACCTTTCAGGTCGGCCATCGGTCGGAAATGCTCGACAATCATCTCCACGAAAGCCGCCACATCGCCTTGCTGCCAAGAGAATTGCATAGTCTCGGAAGTCATCTTGGAAATATCGAGCAATTGGTTGACGAGGGTGAGCAGAGACTGCCCGTTGCGCTCGATCATTGCGAGAGACTCCTTCTTGTCGGCATCTTTCTCCTTTTTATTCAAAAGCCGCGTCAATCCGAGGATGACGGTGAGCGGCGTGCGAAGTTCGTGGGTGACATTGGTGAAAAAGGTCTCCCTTGCTTTCTGCAGTCGCTCGGTGGCCTCTTGTGTGCGGCGTCGCAGGTGGTTGATGTAAGCCAATACGGCGATGACGGCCGACAAGAGCAATATTCCCGCCAGGGCAGCAATGGCTATCCTGTTGAAGTTGCGACGGCTCTCCTCGTTTGCTTCCTGAAGTTCATCGTTGTGTAGTGCGGCATTGGCATTGCTAAGCGCCTCATGCATCTCAGCATGGTGGAGGGAGTCAAGCATCTTGGCATAGCGATGCAGGGCCTTGTTTGACTCATGGGGTTGGTCAGTCTCCAAAGCCTCTGCCAGCGACAAGTAGTCGTAGCATACCGAACGGTAGTTGCCCAATTCCTCTTGGAGGCCAATGGCCCTTCTGATGACGGGCACCGCCTCGCTGTTTCGTTTCATGTCGAGGAGGTTGAAAGCCACATACTCCAAGCTGATGGCCAGCAGGTTTCTATCCACCACATCCATCTGTTCCACAGTCTTCACCGCCTCCTGCGACATGGCGAGCGACTGCTGGAGGTCACCCTTCCTGTTGTAGGCATAGCTCAGCTGGGAAAGGTGATTGACGACTCCTGCAGTGTATCCGATGGCTCGAGCGGCCTCCACTGCCCGACGGCCATAGCTGATGGCCATGTCAGGCTCCTTTGCCACGCTATATACTTCGCATGCAATGCCAAGGTAGTTGTGGGTATTTTGGTCCGACCCCGTCAGTCGGTCGGTGTCGATAGCCTTTTGTACAAAATGCTTGGCTTCGTCGATGCTGCCGAGTGAGAGGTTGATGATGGCCAAGTAATTGTAAGCGCGGGCCTGGGGGAGCAGCAGTCCATGTTTCTTGCTGAAGCGCTCCGCCTTCAGTTCGGCTTCTGTAGCCTCCGTGTTGTGGCCTGTCTTGAAAAGGCAGTATCCGCGGTCGCAGAGCAGCGTGGCATGGTATTCGGGGGCGTTGGCGGTTGCCAGTGGCAAAGCCTTGTCGATGAACCCGATACTCTCCTTGAAATAGCTGTTGTTGTAGTAGAAGCGCTCTGCGGCGAGCCATACGAAGAAGTCGAGCGTGTCGCTATGTAGCGAAGTGGTCTTGCGCTGAATGGACAAGAGGTTGTCGTCGGCCATGCAAAGTTTGATGAGCCGGTCGCCGATGTCCGCCTTGTTGCTTCGCGAGGCAGAGGAATAGGCTGCCAGCAACGAATCGACGGTATGTACGGGGTCGGCTACCGACTTGGCAGTCAAGGTACTTGACAACAGCAGTGCACAGAGCACAATCACATGGCGCATACGTTCACTTTTTCTCAAATCTCAAACCTCAAGTCTCAAATCTCAAACCTATTTCACCGTGAACTTCTTTCCGTTTCGGATATATATGCCAGGCTTGAGCTGTCCCTCGACCTTGATGCCCTGAAGGGTGTATGTGGCGTTGTCGGAGGGGGATGAGGCGTTGGTTGTCACAGAGAAGATGCCGTCGGTGTCGAAGTTGAAATCGTTGGTGGAACCGGTTCCTGCACGTACGGCACGTACGACGACGCCAGAGCGTCGGGGAGCAGCCGTCGTCTTCACGCTCGCCGACGAAGTCGAGCGCTTGATGTGGATGGACATGGCCTTGTAAGCCACATTCGTGACGTTGTCATTGTTGCTCAACCAAAGGTATGTCTGCAAGCCTTCATTACTGTAGTTCGAGTCATACTTGTACCCCGTCATCGGGAAGAAGATGGTGTTGCCGTTGGGACCCTTGAAACGCAGACCCTTGACGTTGTTCACCGTGGCAAGTGAAGCACTGCATTTCCTCAACAGTTCATTGGCCTGGTCGAGTGTGGGCATCACCCATTCACTGCCCCATAGTGTTGCCGCCACGTCATACTCCGTTCCGGCAATGTTTTCGCCGATGTCCTGCACGGTTGAGGATGAGCCACTGGCATAGAGGTAGTTGCTCCATGAGTATGTGGGCTTCGTTGCCGTCTCCCCCCAGGCATAGAAGTCGCCGTATTCCTCCGGTGCGTCTGCTCCAACGTTGCAGGTTGCCCATAATGTACCGCTCGGCAGTCCGAGGTCGACGTACTCATGCTCGCCTATGTTCGGGTCGGGGTCAGGATTGGAAGTGCCGGCGATTTTGAAACGTCCGCCCTTCCACTTGAAACTGCTGCCCGAGGTGCTGACACCGAACTTGAATCCTTCAGGCGCGGTGATGGAGCATGGGGTGTCTGCCCCCACGAGTTCGCAAGCGTTGCTTTTCAGTTTCACCGCCGAAGCAGGAATGACGAGGTGCTGCAGGTTGGTGCACGCCCCGATCATGTTGAGTGTGGATTTTCCGCTTGACTTGGTGGAGTCTGGTATGACAAAGTTGGAGATATCCAATTCTTCCAACCCGCTGAACGCGAACATCAGTCCCATATGGGTCACCTTCTCGGTGTTGAATTGGCTCACGTCGACGCTCTCCAAGTTGGAACAGTAGTAGAACATGGCCGACATGTCGGTGACGTTGGCCGTGTTGAAATGTGTCAAGTCCAACGAGGTGAGTGTGCTGCAGTAGGTGAACATCCCCTGCATGCTGGTGGCTTCCGAGGTGTTGAGATTGGCAAGGCCGGTGATGGTGGTCAGTGCCGACATGCCATAGAACCACTGGTGGCACGAGGTGGGACGTGCCTCCTTGAAGGAAGCGTCGAACACCACCTTCTTGACAGAAGAGGCTTTTGTCTGCCATTTCGGCGCATTCTTGCCGGTGTTCAAATCGTAGGCCGTCCCCGAGCGCGACGCCCTATTGCTATCGTAAAAGAACGTCAGTGTGGTACTGCTGAGAATGGCGTAAGGTGCATCGGTGCCCGGCGGTGTGGGCGGTGTGGGCGGTATTTCCACCTCCACCTTCTCCACAGGTCGCACGAAAGCTCCTGTGCGCCTTTGCGCCACATACAACTTCGGGGCGTTCGCCGTCTTGATGTAAAGAACGTTGGCCCTTTGTGCATCAGAGGCGTTCACCTCCGACGTCCAGTAGTTGCACGACACGTTGCGGCTGTATTCCTTTCCGTCGTAGCTGCATCCCGAGAGAGGCAGGAAGATGCTCTTGCCATTGGGTCCCGTAGCCCGGAAACCCTTGTGACCGTCGATGGTCTCCTCCTTCCACGTGCACTTGGTGCGCAACTCCTCGAACTGCTCCATGGTAGGCAATGATGCCTCCACCTGCTTTTTCACATCCGGGTCGTAGACCCCCGTCTTGGCAGCCACGTCATACTCCGTGCCGGCGATGTCGCTGCCGATGTCCTTCACCGTGGCTGCCGAGCCGTTG
>Ga0247610_10002641_pt1 | contig 20431 bp, 15 predicted proteins | sample 174DNAGHGhighgp2_FD_193483 | JGI IMG/M metagenome (GOLD analysis project Ga0247610, IMG submission 193483) | Sheep rumen microbial communities from Palmerston North, Manawatu-Wanganui, New Zealand - 1742 DNA GHGhigh gp2 | ecosystem: Host-associated > Mammals > Digestive system > Stomach > Rumen...
GCCCAGGGACCAAACTCCGGTTGTCCGGGATCTACAAAGTAGATCGGACATTGAGCCGGCGCATAATGGATGAGTGATGCGGCAGGATACACATTGAGACTGGTACCGACGACTACCATGATATCTGCCTGCGAAGCGATGCGGCAAGCCTCATCAAAATAGGGTACTCCTTCGCCGAAGAACACGATATAGGGGCGTAAGAGCGAACCATCGGGATGGCGGTCTCCGTAGTGTTGTTCCCAACCTTCTAATGGCACGGTCGCCGTTTCGTTGCGTTCGGAACGAAGTTTTGTAATCTCGCCATGCAGGTGAACGACGTTGGTTGCGCCCGCACGTTCGTGCAGATCATCGATGTTCTGGGTGATGATCCGAGTGCCGGGGATTGATTGTTGCAACTTGGCGATAGATATATGCGCCGCATTCGGCTGCGCCGCCAACGTATCTTTGCGGCGGGCATTGTAGAAATCCACGCAGAGTTGCGGGTTGCGCAACCATGCCTCATGCGTACACACATCTTCGATGCGATATTGTTCCCATAATCCGTCCGAGTCTCTGAAGGTACCCAGACCGCTCTCGGCGCTTACTCCCGCGCCAGTAAAAACAACGATGTTCATAGAGACGTTAGAAATTAAAAGTTTAAATTATAATTCGTTATTACGTTATTACGTTATTACGTAATTTCGAGGGGAGGGGGCGTTATTACGTGATTCGAACATTATTTGAAGCCGAATACAAAATAGACGGCTCCAATGAGCAGGAGGCAGGCGACGCCATGATTCCAACGAAGCGGCATGCCAAAAGCGATCGCGGAGAAAACGACGAACACGAACAGGGTGATGACCTCCTGGATGACCTTTAGTTGCATCAAGGTGAAAGGTCCTCCGTTTCCCACAAATCCCATGCGATTGGCCGGAACCTGTAAGCAGTATTCAAAGAAGGCAATCCCCCATGACAGCAGAATCACGAAGATCAGCGGGGTGGCATTGGAGATCAAACCTGTTTGTTGCAATTTGAGGTGTCCGTACCATGCAAGCGTCATAAATATATTCGACGCTAAAAGTAATAAAATCGTATAAAAGGCGTTCATACTTTAGGCAAATAATCTGTTTTTATATTGGTTAATGCGCCATAGATCGAGTCGATAGCTTCGGGGTTGAGGGCTTTGATGTCCTCCACCAATGATTTCACTTTCTCCCGTGCGCTGATATGCTCAAAGGGGCATAATTTTGTTTGTTTTTCGTATTCTCTCATTGCAGCGTAGCGGATGATGTCCGCTTCGTCAATGAGGCATAACGGTCGGATGATACGTAAGGGCATTTTGTCCATTTGGAGGATGGGCGGCATGGTGGCAAAAGTTCCCTGATAAATCAGGTTCATGAGCAATGTTTGGATGAGATCATCGCGATGATGCCCGAAAGCAATCTTGTTGCATCCTATCTCCTGCGCCACGTTGAAGAGCTCTTTTCGCCGGTACCAACTGCATAAGAAACAGGGGTTATTGATCTCTCGCGCGGGTTTTCCTTCTTTTTCAGGAGGGGTAGGGGGAATGCTTACATCCCGCACGATGAGTGGTACTCCTGCTTCGGAGCAAAAAGACTTCAGATAGGACAGATCCGTCATGTAATCGCGCTCTTTGACCTGGACATGCAGAGCCGTTACCCGAAAGCGCGGTTTGTAGATCTTCGCCCGCCGTCCTAACAGTTCGGTTAGAAGCAGACTGTCTTTCCCACCGCTCAAACCAATGAGGATATGGTCTCCGTCTTCGATAAGACCATAATCCGCGCAAGCTTTGTGGAACTTTTTCGTCAGTTTGTCCCGCTGCTTGTCCATTGCTATTTGTTCGGGTGTCTTCATTATTCGGATTGCCGGGTAGCGGAGGTCGTTGCGTCGGTAGTGGCATCAACCGGTTGGGGATCTTGCTGAGAGGAAGATTGGACGGTGGCGGGTTTACCGATCTGTTCAAACGCTGTGAGCAATTTCTGAACGTCGGTCTTGTTGGCATCGTAGGTGACGGTGACGGTCTTGGTCGGCAGGTCGCACAAGATATCCGTTACTCCTCGCTCAAAGGCGATATTCTTCATGATCTTATTGCAACAACCCTCACAATGAATATCGCACTTCAGTACGACTGTTTGTTTGTTCGCCTTGGCATATAATCCCAGTACGGAAAGCAATGCCAGCATAAAAATCAATATCCTTTTCATAATCGTTTTTTGTTTATTTCTTGTTTTTATTAAAAATCCATGCGGTGTAAATGATTCGTTATTACGTAATTTCGTACTTACGTAATTCGAGGGGGCGTTATTACGTGATTTCGTACTTACGTAATTCGTACACAAACTGTACATTGTACACAAACTGTACATTGTACATTTGTCCTTTGTACATTATAATGTTCCTACTTGATATACGATAAATGCTACCAGCCATGCTAACGCGAGGCTATGGAAGACAGTGAACCATGCCCATCTTCTGCCGGCTTCGCGTCGCAAGGTAGCGATTGTGGCGATGCAGGGGAAGTACAGCAATACAAAGAGCATAAACGAGAAGGCGGTAAGCGGTGTGAAACCGGCGGTACTGATGTCTCCGCCGTACAGGATCGCCAAGGTGCTGACAATCGCTTCCTTCGCCGGCAGACCGGTCAGCAGACAAACCGACATTTTCCAATCGAAACCTAAGGGTTCCAAGAGCGGCGAGATGAATTGTCCGATAGACGCCAAGTACGAATGCTCCAGATCATTGAGATCCTGCGTTGGGAAATATTCCAAAGCCCAAATGATGATCGAAGCCCAAATGATCACCGTGCATATTTTTTGCAGGTAATCCTCCACTCGTTCCCAGATATGCGCTGCGGTGTTGCGGGCTTTGGGAACACGGAATTCCGGCAACTCGTTCACCGTATCGTCGTTGGTTTGTTTGAACCATTTGGTGCGCTTCATGATAAATGCGAACAGCACCGAGAGCGTGATCCCGATTGTATATAAGGAGATCATTACCAGCGCTTTATGGTGGGCAAAGAACGTATCCACGAACAGCATATACACCGGAAGTCGCGCCGAGCAGGACATGAAGGGCACCATGAGCATTGTCAGTACACGATCCTTGGGGTTTTGTATATCCTTAGCCGCCATGATTGCCGGCACATTGCAGCCAAAACCCATAAGCATGGGAATGAAACTACGTCCGTGCAGACCGATCCGGTGCATGATCTTATCCATGATAAACGCCTCACGCGCCATGTAACCGGAGTCCTCCATGATGGAGATGAAAAAGAAGAGGATGATGATGTTCGGCACGAATGCCAAGACGGCTCCTACTCCTTGCAAAACGCCATCAATGATCAAGGATGAGAACCATCCTTCTGCCATCCATCCCCTCATCCAATCCGCTATGAGCGATATGCCGCTCTCAATCCATTGTTGCGGATAAGCGCCGAGCGTGAAGGTACACCAGAAAACGAAATACAGCACTGCCATCATGATTGGAAAACCTAACCAGGGATTGGTCAAGACCTTATCGATCTTCTCCAGTCGCGTCTGGTGTTGGTCGTTTTTGGCATGCGTAAGTGTATCGGTCAAGATACCGTGAACATAAGCGCGATAGGTATCCTCATCGCCCTGCTGGTCACGAAGGTGGTAAATAGGGTGCGCCGTGGAAGCAGGTTTATAGATGGTGTCTTCAACTATATCCAAACAGTTCGCCAGACCGTAATTGAGTCGCACCGATACGCGGCAGGTCGGAACACCGATCAATTGTTGTAATTTAGGGATATTCAAAGAGTGATCCGTTTGGAGTAATAGATCATACCGTCCGATAGCCAACACGATCTTCTGGTGCTCATCGATGATATGGGGCGTCAGCATCAACGACTCCTCTAAGCGTGTCGAGTCCACTACTTGCACCACTACGTCGTACGCGTGTCCATGCAACTCATCCGGATGATGAACTTCCACAAAATCAATACGATGCGCAGGCTTTTCTTGCTCGGCACGCTGAGTAGCCAGAGCTTGTAAAGCTTTGGTCAATGAACTCTTTCCGCTTTGCGGAAGTCCGATCACCGCAATCATATAATGTGATTTTGTTTCCATTTCGGGCTGCAAAATTACTGCTTTTTTTTGATATGTGCAATACCTAATTGTGGGGATTCGTAAAAAAATCGCTTTGGAGAGCGTTTTTTTGCACAAAATCGTTTTAGGATCAAGGGAGAACTATTGAGGTATCGCGGTAACACAGTATTACGGTATTACGTAATGACGGTATTTTGAACGAAGTGAATGTAACGAATGACAAAAAATAGACCAGTGACTAACGGGAAACGATTAAAGAAAGGGCAAAAGAGTAGAAAAATACGCACAAAATGCACTTTTTTCTTGCATATATCAAAAAAAAGCAGTAACTTTGCACGATATTTTGTATTATTGTATAACATGCGCGTACGTGTAACGATTATATTGTTGACTTTTGTTGCGCTCATAGTGAGGGCGCAAGGACAACCGTATTTGTGCGAGATTGGCTTGCAGGCGGGGTGTGGTTATTATGTGGGTGATGCGGCTCCTCATATCTTCATGCACCCTCGCGAGGCGTACGGCATCCATTTCCGGTATAAGTTCACCAAACGATGGGCTATCCAAGCCAAAGTGTCGGGTCAGCGGATCGTTGGCAATCAATATACGATCCGGGGTGAGAAACTGGATGAGCAATGGTCTAACCGGTTGTATAACGCCGATGTGATGGCTGAGTTTAATTTCTTCCGTTACGATTCGGGCAATCAGAATGATCGTCGCGTTCGCCCTTATACGCCTTATATCTTCTTGGGAATAGGCGCCGGTGTGTATGATGATATGGATGCCGGCGGAAAAAAGAAGATGGCCGCTGCAGGGTATATCCCTTTGGGTATCGGTTTCAAATGGAAATTTGCGGATTTTGTCGGTCTCAATTTAGCATGGCAGCATAACATCTATTTCTCCGATGATTTGGAGGCGCAAAGCACGCTTAACGACCGTCATCACCTGAACGGATGGAACTGGATGAACTGCGATTTGACGGGAATGATGACAATTGGCATAGTTTTTGAATTTGCAAAAGCACCCAAGGCTTGCAAAATATGTAATTGGTGAGGGGAAGTATAAAGTACAAAGGGACAATGTACAAAGGGACAAAGTATAAAGGAGAATTGAAGAATTGATTGAATATGGATTATAAGGAACAAATAGACAAAGAGCGGTTACCGCGGCACGTAGCCATCATTATGGACGGCAACGGACGATGGGCTAAGAAACAAGGCTTGGCTCGTATGTTTGGTCATAAAAAGGGAGTGGAGACGGTGCATAATATCACGGTCGCTGCCACTGAGTTGGGCGTGGAGTACTTGACGCTCTATACTTTCTCGACGGAGAACTGGAATCGTCCGAAGGAGGAAGTGGACGCGTTGATGGCTTTGCTTGTGGACACGATTGTCAAGGAGACACCGACCCTGATGAATAATAATGTTCGTCTGCAGACAATCGGCGACATAGACCGTCTGCCGGAGGTGACAAAAAATAAGTTTTTAGGCTGCATCGAGCAGACGAGCCGTAACACGGGGCTGACGATGGTGATTGCGCTCAGTTATTCTGCGCGATGGGAGATCACGCATGCGATGCAACAAGCTGTTTTTCGTGCTCAGAACGGTGAGTTGCGGGCGGAGGAGGTGAACGAGCAGTTCGTTTCTGCGCTCATGACGACCAAAGACATGCCGGATCCGGACTTGTTGATCCGAACTAGCGGCGAGTACCGTATCAGCAATTTTCTATTGTGGCAATTAGCGTACAGCGAATTGTATTTCACCGACTGCCTATGGCCGGAGTTTACGGAAGAAGAGTTCTACAAAGCGATCGTGGATTACCAGAAGCGCGAAAGAAGATTCGGTAAAACATCGGAACAGGTGAAGATGTAATATTTGAGATTTGAAATTTGAGATTTGATATTTTGAAAAAGATATTTAACATAGTATTCACAATGCTCTTGGCGATACCGGTATGGGCACAAGATAGTGTAGGAGTGGAAGCACCGCTGCCGGATATCGAATATACGATGAACCGCAAGACGTACGAGATAGCGGGCATTGAGGTGGAAGGAGCAGATAATTACGAGGATTTTGTGCTGATCGGTTTCTCCGGCTTGGCTGTCGGCGACCGTATCGAAGTACCGGGCGATCAGATCACCAAAGCCGTCAAACGGTTCTGGAAACAGGGTCTTTTCTCCAATGTGCAGATTCGTGCCAAGAAGATCGAAGACAACCGTATCTGGCTGGTGATCGCTTTGGAGCAACGTCCGCGTATCAGCGAAGTGCGTTACGAAGGGCTCAAGAAGAGCGAAAAAGAAGACCTGGAGATCAAGACCGGAATCCGTCAAGGTAGCCAGATGACGCCGAACTTGGAGGATCATGCCAAGACGGTGATCAAGAAATACTTTGCCGAAAAAGGATTCCACAACACCGTTGTGCATCTCGTACAGCGCAACGATGCTGACCATCCGGGGTATGTCAAAGTGCTGATTGCCGTGGATAAGAAAGAGAAGACCAAAGTGGGCAAGATCTACATCACCGGCAACGAAGCTTTGACCGATTTGCAGATCAACCGCGCTATGAAAAAAACCAATGACAACCACATCACCAACCTCTTCCGTACGAAGAAATTCGTGGTTGAAGAGTACGAGAAGGACAAGGTGGCGGTCATTGAGAAATACAACGAAATCGGATATCGCGATGCGTATATCGTAGCGGACAGCGTTGTTCCTAACCCCGAAGATCCGACCCGCGTGGATGTCTATATGACCATCAGTGAGGGCGATAAATACTATATTCGTTCGGTCAAATGGGTGGGAAATACCGTTTATCCGTACGAGTTTCTGGATGCTACCTTAGGTGTCAAGCCGGGCGATGTATATAACCTCAAGACGATCAACGACCGTCTGATTAACGACGACGATGCCGTCAGCAAGCTGTACACCGACCGCGGATACCTCTTCTTCAATGTCGATCCAGTGGAGGTCAATGTGTCCAACGACTCGATCGATTTTGAGATGCGTATGTACGAAGGAAAACCGGCCACGATCAATGAGGTGAAGATCGTCGGCAATACCCGCGTGTATGAGCATGTTGTACGGCGAGAGTTATACACCAAGCCGGGACAGTTGTATTCGCAATCGGATATCATGCGTTCGCTTCGTGAGTTGGCGCAGATGGGGCACTTTGACCAAGAGAAACTCGTGCCGGATATTCAGCCCAATCCTGAGGAGGGAACAGTGGACATCACCTACCAATTGGAGACCAAATCGTCCGACCAGATTGAGTTCTCGTTAGGATGGGGTGCTACCGGTCTGGTAGGTTCGTTGGGACTCAAGTTTACCAATTTTGCGATTCAGAACCTGTTCAACAAAAAATCCTACCGCATCGTGCCGCAAGGTGAAGGTCAGACATTCTCCATCAATGCCCGCACCAACGGTATCTACTATACTTCCGCGTCGATCTCGTTCTTGGAGCCGTGGTTAGGCGGCAAGCGACCGAACAGCCTGAGTGTCAGCGTCTATTTCGCTAATCAGACCGGTTACTCGAAGCGGTATAGAGATGCGTATCAGAATCTGTATAACACTTATTCGAGTTACTATTACTACTCCGGCAATAACAATTACTACCAGCAGTTGGCGGAGGCTGAGTCGGATAAGGATATCTACCTGCGTACGCTTGGTGCCTCTATCGGTTATGGTAAACGTTTGAGATGGCCGGATGATTATTTCACGTTCTACGGCGAGTTGAGTTACCAGATGTACATGATGAAAGATTGGCCGTATTTGCTGATTTCGGACGGAACGAGTCATAACTTGGCGCTCAATCTGCAGATCAGCCGTTCGTCCATTGATAACCCGATCTACACCCGTCGTGGTAGCCAGTTCACCTTGGGATTGAAGATCACGCCGCCTTGGTCGCTATTCAACAAGAAAGATTATTCGCAGATGACCGCTGCCGAGAAATACCACCTCATCGAGTACCATAAGTGGAAATTCACCGGTAAGGTCTTCACGCCCCTTACGCGCGATAGCAAGTTGGTGCTGATGACTCGTGCGGAGTTCGGTTACTTGGGGCACTACAACGAGCATGCCAAATCGCCGTTCGAGAGTTTCTACATGGGTGGCGACGGTATGTCCGCTTACACCAGTTACGCCACCGAGTACGTCTCGATGCGTGGTTATTCGTCGGGTTCGTTGACGCCGTACGACGTAGCTACCGGACGAAACATGGGTTACCTCTATAATAAATTCACGATGGAGCTGCGTTATCCTATTTCCTTGGAGCAGAGTGCCACGATTTGGGCGCATGTGTTCTTGGAGGCAGGTAACTGTTTCTCGGACATCCGCGATTACAACCCCTTCAATCTGAAACGCTCAGCCGGATTGGGTGTACGTATCTTCCTGCCGATGTTTGGTCTGTTAGGTATAGACTGGGGTTGGGGCTTCGACGAGATCAACGGCTCCAAACAGTACGGCGGCAGCCAGTTCCACTTCGTCTTAGGACAGGAGTTGTAATCAAGAAATCACGAAATAACGAAAAACCCAAAAACAATGAAAAAGATATTTATAGTATTATTCGCAGCCTTGCTGCTTTCTGGCACGACTTTTGCTAAAGATCAATCAGTGGCGTATATTGATATGACGTATATCTTGCGCAACTTACCGCAGTACGAACAAGCCAATGAGCAGTTGACGATGTTGTCTCGTCGTTGGCAGCGTGAGATCGAAGCGGCGGAGCAGGAAGCCCGCGTACTGGCCACCAATTACCAAACGGAGCAGATCTTCTTGAGCGAGGCTTTGCGTCGTGAGCGAGAAGCGGAGATCGTACAAAAAGAGCAGGAGGTATTGGAACTCAAACGCCGCTATTTCGGTCAAGAGGGTGAGTTGTATCATAAACGCGAGGCGCTCATCAAACCGATCCAGGATGAGATATACAATGCAATTCAGGATTTGGCGAACGAGAAACGAATCGACATCGTCAAAGACCGCTCTGCCGATCCCTCGCTTATCTATATGTCCTCCAAACTGGACATATCCGATCAGGTTCTCCAGAAACTCGGAGCGAGATAAATGGGAGGTGAAAAGTGAAAAGTGAAAGAAAATTTAAACTAAATAGAAATGAAAAAAGTAATTATTGCAATGTTGCTGATGTTACCGATGGCAATCAGCGCACAGAAATTTGGTCATGTTAACACCCAAGAGTTATTCACCCAGATGCCGGAGGTAGCTCAAGTACGTCTGAAAATGGACACCATCAACGCTCAGTATGAGAACCAATTGGCGTCGATGAACGAAGAGTTCCAACGTAAGTATCAGGACTACGTATCTCAGGAAGCGACGATGGCTGAGGCTATCAAGCAGATCCGCCAGCAGGAGTTGCAGGAGATGCAACAACGTATCCAACTGTTCTACCAAACGGCAGAGCAAGACATCCAACGTAAACAACAAGAGTTGTTGGCTCCGATCCATGAGCGTATGGCAGCGGCTATCAAAGCCGTAGGTACTCGCGAGGGGTATACGTATATCTTCGACAGTGCAGCGATGGTGCATATCGGTGAGGATGCAACGGATGTGATGCCGGCAGTGAAACGCGAATTAGGTATTCAATAATGGCAGACGGCTATTTGGAAAGCCACTATGCCGAGTATGAGAAGAAAAAAGCAGAGTGGCTCAAAAAGAAAAACAAATACAGTTATGGCAGAAAAACTTCAACAAACACTTCGCGATAGCGTCGTAGCGCGTTGGGCGGTATTGATCTTAGTGGCCTCCATGATGTTCTTTGCTTACATGATGGCGGATATCTTATCGCCATTGGAGCAATTGATCGAATTGCCGTTTTCAGAAGGTGGTCTGTTTGGATGGACCAGTACGAACTACGGTACTTTCCTCATGGGCGAGTACATCGTCAATGTATTGGGTTTCCTGTTGATCGCCGGATATATATTGGATAAGAAAGGCGTTCGCTTTGCGGGAACGATGTCTGCATCGATGATGGTAATCGGTGCTGCGGTAATGATGTACGCATTGAGTGATCCGTTCCGCAGTACAGCTTTTCATGATTGGTTAGGAACCTGGATGACCGGCATGCCGGCTACTTGTAAACTGTCCTTTGTCGGATTTGCTATCTTCGGTTGTGGTTGTGAGATGGCGGGTACGACCGTGAGCCGTATTCTGGCGAAATGGTTCAAAGGCAAAGAGATGGCATTGGCGATGGGAATTGAGATGGCGATTGCTCGTTTGGGTGTTACCGCAACCATGCTCGTTATTCCGCGTATCTCCAATTACTACGATCATTCGATCTTTGCCCCTGTAGCATTCGGAACCCTCCTTTTGCTGATCGGTTTGATCAACTACCTTGTCTTCTGTGTCATGGATACGAAGTTTGACAAGCAGTTGGTAGCAGTAGGAGAGAAGACCGCTGAGATCGATCCTACCGAAGAGTTCCACGTTAGTGACCTGTTTGCGATCTTTACCAACAAGATGTTCTGGATCGTTTCGATGCTGTGTGTATTGTTCTACTCCGGTATCTTCCCCTTCCAGAAGTACGCTGTCCGGTTCTTGAGCGAGACGATCATGGTTAACGGCGAGTACCTGACGCGCGACGCAGCAGCGGATATGTTTGCATTCTTCCCCTTCTTGGCAATGGCTTTGACACCGTTCCTGGGTGCGTTCATTGATTTCAAGGGAAAAGGCGCCACAATGCTCATCGGCGGATCGCTGATCATGCTCTTCTGCCACCTCTGCTTTGCTTTCGTATTGCCCTTGTATCCGTATAAATGGCTTGCTACCACTTTGATTGTCATCTTGGGTGTCAGCTTCTCATTAGTGCCGGCAGCCTTGTGGCCTTCCGTTCCGAAGATCATTGATGAGAAAGTGTTAGGTTCTGCATATTGTCTGATTTTCTGGGTGCAGAACATCGGTTTGGCATTAGTGCCGCTGCTGATCGGATGGGTGATTGACAAGACGCAAGGATTTAAGGTAGCGATGCTCATCTTTGCTGCATTCGGATTATTGGCTCTCTTCTGCACATTCCTGCTCAAAGTAGAAGACAAACGCAAAGGATATGGATTGGAGCTTCCTAATAAAAAATAAGGATTCACTGCATGTCACAACAGATAGCCGGAAGGTTACTCCCGGCTCTGTTTTTGTGGCCTTGAAGGGCGAGCATTTCGACGGCAATGATTTTGTTGAACAGGCTCGTAAAGATGGTGCGCAATACATCATCGGCGGCGAGAATGCTTTGCGAGATCTGCAGGATCTGGCACGTGCATGGCGGCGGGAGTTGGGTTTGCCTATTTTGGGTATCACCGGCACCAACGGCAAGACGACAACCAAAGAACTTTGCGCCGCAGTCCTGAGTACCCGATATAATCTCTATTATACTCAAGGCAACCTCAATAACCAGATCGGTGTGCCGCTTACCTTATTAAATATTACGCGCGCGCACGAGATGGCGATTGTCGAGATGGGTGCTTCTCATCCCGGGGACATCTGCGAACTGGTGGAGATAGCCGAACCGAATTACGGTCTGATCACCAATGTAGGCCGGGCACATTTGCAGGGTTTCGGTTCGTTCGAAGGCGTTATGCGAACCAAGGCGGAGTTGTACGATTGGCTTCGTGCTCACGGAGGAACGTGTTTCCGAAACAGTGATAATCCCTACCTTGCCCAAATGGCGGGGAATTTGCCTGCAATCCTATATCAGACGGGAACAATGCCGGACGGGACCCACCTCGTAGGCGGCTATAATGCAGAGAATATATCTGCAGCGATCTGCGTAGGGGAGTATTTCGGAGTGAGCCGTGAGGATGCTTTGGCGGCTATTCGCGCTTATGTGCCCTCCAATAACCGCTCCCAACTCATGCAGACGGCGAGGAACGTCTTGGTGGTGGATGCTTATAATGCCAACCCGACATCGATGACGGCGGCGATAGAAGCCTTTGAAAAAGGTCCAAGTGACAATGTACCACGTGCAAAAGCATACATCCTTGGCGCGATGCGGGAGTTGGGCGAGTACAGCCATTTGGAGCACCAGAATATCGTGAATATGTTATTGGAACGCAAGGCGGATAAAGTGCTCTTAGTAGGCGAAGAATACAATGAAACAACGGCTCCATATCCGGTCTATAACGATGTGGAGGAATTATGCGAGGCGCTGCGAAAAGAGCCCATTGCCGGTTATCGCATCCTGCTCAAAGGCAGCCGGTCTAATCAATTAGAAAAAGTTATCCCATTATTATGACAGAAAAAAATAATCTTTTAACCATCGTTTTTATCGTCATTACATGTCTCCTGCTGATCGTAGCGGGCGGGCTTCTCTATTGGAACCTCAGCCAGCGGCAGGAGTTGAACGAGATCGTGGAGCAGATGACCATTGAAAAAGAGGAGCTGCAAGAGGAATATGAAGATTTAGCGATCCAGTTCGACGGCTACCAGCAGATGGAGATTCATAACGATTCGTTGCAGGATCTGTTGAGCCGTGAGCAGCAGAGAGTGCAGGATCTATTGGAGGAGTTGCGTCAAACCAAGGCTTCCAATGCCCGCCGTATCGCCGAACTGAAGAGAGAGTTGGCAACGGTAAGGGAGGTCATGAAGGAGTATGTTCGTCAGATCGACAGCCTGAATGCCACCAATGCGCGATTGACGGAAGAGAATATCCAGTTGACGCGCAGTAATTCCGCGCTGACCCAAAGCAATGCGGCTTTGACGCAGAGCAATAGTGAGTTGAGCGAGACGGTAAGCCGCGCTTCGATGTTGGAGGTTACATCCTGCCAATTGACAACGCTCAATAAGAATGATCACAAGACCCGTATGAGGGCGCATATCGCCAAGATGCAATTCGATTTTACGATCGGCAAGAATATCACCTGTACTCCCGGCATCAAACAGGTCTATGTACGGGTCGTTGATCCGAAGGGCAATCTGATGAACGAGAAAGAGGACAAGACTTTCCCCTTCGAAAGCGGAGAATTGGCGTACTCGATGGCGCAGGAAATCGAATATACGGGCGAACCCTATACAGGCGTTTGTTATTGCGCTTTGGCGGAAGGAGAAAAGGTTCAAAATGGCTTTTATACCATTGATTTCTTCTGTGATAACAACTTAATTGGTTCATTTCCGTTCCAAATCAAAAAATAATACATTTTTCTCTTGCATATTTGCGAAAAATGTTGTAACTTTGCACGACTTTTTTTGGGTCTAAATAATTAACCGGTCGCAAACGGCGACCAAAAATGACAAAACAAATGAATATTGTAAGAAAAGAAATTGCTCTGCCGGACGGACGAGTTATCACGCTCGAAACCGGTAAATTGGCAAAACAAGCAGATGGCGCAGTGATGGCAACGCTGGGCAACACGATGATCCTGGCAACCGTCTGCTCTGCAAAAGATGCAGTGCCCGGTACCGATTTTATGCCGTTGACGGTAGAGTACAAAGAGAAATTTGCTTCTGCGGGACGTTTCCCTGGAGGCTTCACCCGCCGCGAAGGCAAAGCATCGGATTATGAAATTCTGATTGCTCGTCTGATTGACCGTGCCCTTCGTCCTCTCTTCCCTTCTAACTATCACGCAGAGACGTTCGTTAACGTAACCATGTATTCGGCTGACGGTATCGATATGCCGGAGAGCATTGCCGGTTTGGCTGCCGGTGCTGCGTTGGCATGCTCGGATATACCTTTCGAGGGTCCGGTGAGCGAAGTACGTGTAGCACGCGTGAACGGTCAGATGGTTATCAACCCGACCTTCGAGCAATGCGAGCACGCAGATCTCGAGTTGATGGTGGCTGCTACGTATGACAACATCATGATGGTTGAGGGCGAGATGAAAGAGGTGCCGGAGAGCGTTATGTTAGAGGCTATCAAGGCGGCACACGAGGCAATCAAGCCGCAGTGTCTGGCTATCAACGAGATGATGAAAGCGTATGGCAAAGAAGTGAAACGTGAGTACTGCCACGAGGTGAACGATGAGGAGTTGAAGCAGGTAGTTCACGACTACAGCTACGCTCGCGCTTATGCGCAGGCTACCAGCGCTGACACAGACAAACATCACCGCGAGGAGATGTTTACTCAGATCTGCGAGGACTTCAAAGCCGAGAAAGCAGACTACATGGCTGCTCGCGCTGAGGCATTAGGTGTGGATATTGATGAGATTGCTGCATTGGTAGATCGCTATTATCACGATGTAGAGAAAGAGGCAATGCGTCGCGCTGTGCTTGATGAGGGCAAGCGTCTTGACGGTCGTAAGACCACGGAGATTCGTCCGATCTGGTGCGAGGTGGGTTATCTGCCCGGCCCTCACGGAAGCTCGATCTTTACCCGTGGTGAAACACAATCGCTCTCGACCGTTACTCTTGGTACGAGCCGCGATGAGAAGATCGTTGATGAGGCATTGATCCAAGGTACCGATAAGTTCCTGCTGCATTATAACTTCCCTCCATTCTCCACCGGTGAGGCAAAAGCCGCTCGTGGTGTAGGACGTCGTGAGATCGGTCACGGTAACTTAGCATGCCGTGCGCTGAAGAACATGATCCCGGAGGATTTCCCTTATACCGTACGTGTAGTAAGCGATATTCTGGAGTCCAACGGTTCCAGCTCAATGGCTACCGTTTGCGCCGGTACGCTCGCGCTCATGGACGCAGGTGTTCCGATGAAGAAGCCTGTGAGCGGTATTGCCATGGGTCTGATCTCGGAGAATCAGGGTAAGAACTACGCTATCCTGAGTGATATCCTCGGTGACGAGGACCACCTGGGCGATATGGACTTCAAGACCACCGGTACAAAGGACGGTCTGACCGCTTGCCAGATGGATATCAAGGTAGATGGTCTGAGCTATGAGATATTAGAGAACGCGCTCGCTCAAGCGCACGAGGCACGTATGTACATCCTCGGTAAGATCCTTGAGTGCATGCCGGCTCCGCGTGCAGACCTCAAGCCGCACGCACCGCGTATCACTTCTTTCTATATCCCGAAAGATATGATCGGCGCTGTTATTGGCCCGGGCGGTAAGATTATCCAAGGTATTCAAGCAGAGACCGGAGCAGTCATCTCCATCGATGAAGATGAGAAGGGCGGCAAGGTAGAGGTTGCTTCCAACAACGGCGAACAGATGGCAGCTGCGATCGCGAAGATCAAAGCGATTGTTGCCCTGCCGGAGGTAGGCGAAGAGTACGACTCTGTTGTCAAGAGTCTTATGCCATACGGCTGCTTCGTTGAATTCATGCCGGGTAAAGAAGGTCTGCTGCACATCAGCGAGATTGACTGGAAGCGCTACGAGACCATGGAAGAGACCGGTATCAAAGAGGGTGATCATATCCGCATCAAACTGTTGGAGGTAGATCCCAAAACCGGTAAGTTCCGTCTCTCGGCTCGCGCTCTCAAAGAGAAACCCGAAGGTTATGTAGAGCCGGAGCGTCCTGCTCGCGCACCTCGTGGTGATCGTGATGGCGCACGCCTCGATCGCGGACCCCGTCCGGAGCGTCGCGGACCCCGTCCAGAACGCCATTAAAAAGAAATCGACCATGCATGGTCGATACAATAAAAGCAGCGTCGTCAGACACTGCTTTTATTTTTGTTCGTTCTTGTCTTTCTTCTTTTTCTTCTTTGCGCTGGGCCAGTTGAAGTCTTTTTTCCACACCAAACCGACGCCTTGGATCGTAGCTGCCTGACGCAGGGAGTACTTATCTACGGTGTGGGTATATCCTTTCAGACGCAATTGTCCATCTTCCGTCAATAGTACTTCTACATCCAAATCGCCGAAGAAAGGCTGGCTTGAGACCATATCATTGTACCGATAGCCCACATTGCCGTTGATCACAAGCCGATCGACCGGCTGCAATTGGAACTGCGCCTCATACTCCTGACTCATATCCGCTCCCTCTCCATCGGTACGGATGGCAACGCCTAAGGTGAGCATGGTGGTCAGTTTGGAGAGCCACGCATTGATCTGTCCCGTTACGGTGGACGAGAGTAGCGAATAGGTGGAATTGAGAGTAGCGGATCGCACGTTCGTCATGTATTCCGGCGTGAAGAACTTGCCAAACACCAATAGATAGATGACTTGGCGCATTAGCATCTCATCGGTATTGATGACCTGTTTCACCTGCTGCGAGACAGTCTGGTCCGAGGATGGGAATTCCAAATCAAACGAGAGGATAGGGTTGTTGAGCGGTCCTGTCATGTTCAGGATCGTCGAAACCGGTATATTCGAGCGGGAAGTACCTAACTGATCCGTCTCTTCGCCAAACAGATCCCGGAGGTTGGCAACCGCTCTATAGGAAGCGCGTACGCTTAATTGCGGATTGGCGGGATCGCCGGAGAAGACGATTGTTGATCCGTCTTCTATGCTGAACTCCTTACGGATCACATTCGCAATGGTATAATTGAGCGTTCCCTGCGAGAGATTATATCCTCCGTACAGGGTCACTTCCTCTGCCGGTGTATCGTAGGTCAAACGCAGGCTGCCTACACCCTGACCCTGTATGATATCTCCGTTCCTCTCGCCTAAAACGAGTTGGAAGATCAAGTTCGGATTGATGTCCAAGTTCAGTCTCAGCGAACAACGGGACGGTTTGACTAAGGCTCTATTCTCTGTCTCGCGGCTCTTCGTTTGCCCGGACGGGAAATCGATATTATCCAGATCATTCTCTTCGTTTGCCAAGGAAATGGATATAGTTGTATCGGGATGCTCCACGAAATGGACGAAGGCGGACTCGTACGCTGATGCGGCATTGTCCAAAGAAAGGCGGAACATAGAGTTTCGGGCAGTACGGGCATTCGCTGAAACGACGATATCCGTTTCAGGACCCGTCACATCCACATAACCGGTCGCGTACACGTGTCCTTGCAACATATCTCCGGAGCGATTGTTGTTAAACACCAATGCTTCATGCGCATCGACATGCAAATCCAACTCAAAATCCCGGAATTGATCGTGTCGTACCTCTCCGTTTATTTCCACCCGATGCTTCTCTGCATCCACCAAGTGGACATTGGGGAAGATGATTGCGGTGGTATCCAAGATGATGGTATCCGCCGGAATGGTATATCGCACACCTGTCCAAGGCAGGGTAAGGGAAGCGTTCTGCGCCTGTGCTCTAACAAGTACATAGACCGCCTCTTGCTCGCCGCCAACTACTACATGACCGCTCCCCGTACCGTCCAGATCGTATAGCACATTGGAGGTCCAGTGATTCACGAACTGCAGGGGAACATGATCCGTCATCATGTCCAGCTTCCATTTGCCCGAACCGTCAAAGAGCGCCATACCATCCAGCGTAACGACATTACGCGGGGCACGAAGACCTTCTCCCGAAGAGGGATCATAGACATCCGCATGAAAATCCAACGAATCCGCTATGTGCAACTCCACTTCGGCATCACCGAAATAACAATTATTCAATCCCATTGCATCGATATGAATACGGGTGTTGAATTTAGGCTTGCTGAACAATGAAGTCACGTCTGCTTTACCAGTCAGCAAACCGTTGAACATAATCGTCTTTTGAGGCAATAGGAAGGGAACGATATACGACGCGTCCAGACGCTGCATATCCAAAGACAAAGTATCCGTAGCCCGAGGCGAAGCCAGACCGTTCGCACGGATATGTTGTCCTCCGCCGGATAAATCAAAATGGTCGATTGACAACGAGGTGTCCGCTGCGCAATAGGTGAGCGTACCCGGGGCAAGGGTATAGACCGAATCCCGTAACAGCAATCTGCCCGGTAGTACCTGAAGCATGATCAGCGGCTGACCGGCATATCGGTCAAAACGGGTCAGCAGGGATATATCCCCGCCGTACTTACCGGCGCGTTGGTGGGATAGGAGTTTCTTATTGTACATCAGCACGTCGTCATCCGCCGTGATGGGTTCGTCTATGGGTTCCAATACCGTTGTGTCCAGTACAAAACGGGTAAGCAAAGTGTCTCGGAAAGCATGCGCCGTAAGGTAGGTCCGCATCGCCATCGTCTCTGCCGAGATAGTGAGCGTCAGCGGTGATTCTTGACGCGATCCGTAGGAATGACTCAGCAACGAAACCGTCAGATCATGTACCGGCGTGCTGCCGGCTCGTACTCCCGGAGCAAAGAAGGTCATGGATACATACGGAGCCAATCCTTTTCCTTGTACAGAAGAGGGTGAAACGGCTAATTCCGCGGTCATGGACGGATGATCGGAGAGAATAAGCGGCGCATCGAATAAATGCTGTACATCGCGCAGGCGATGACCGTCCAGATTCATGGTGAGGGCAATTCGCTCCCATTCCTGTTGTGGCGCAGGTAGGGCAGAAGGCAAGTAATGGTGCATCAACGCCTGCAAAGCCGGCGGCAGATCCACGTAACGGAAATTGCCCTGCGCCCGTGCGTTGATATAGTCGGATCGGAGCGTCAGCGTCTTGGAATGACCCATACCCGTTTCTACAAACAGGGTCAATTGCTTCATCAGCACGGAATCCTTCGGAGTCGCCAAATAAAGCGAGTCCATCACCATGTAACCCGAAATCTCATCGGGATTGATACCATTCAGATCCACCGCCAAACGGAAGCGGGTTTGTATTGATTCCTTGTCTTTTGCCCGAACGCTCAGGGCTTTCGGCAAAGATGCCAACAGAGGCTCGGTATCAAAATGACGGCAAAGGAGGTTGAAATTCATCTCCGGATCCACATCATGCAGATCGACTACGCCGTCGAATGCGGCATCCAAATGCGGGTCGGATATCTCAAACTCACCTTGGTAGCGTTTGGGCTCATATCGACCGTTGATGGTCATTTCGCTGAATGTATAATCATTGTAGGTAAACTCCCGTACATGTGCCTTGATGTTTCCGCTCGCCTTACCTTCAGTGATCTGCCCTTGCGAATAAACATCCAAGGTCACGCTGCCAACCTTGGACTGATCGATCAATCGTCCCAAACGGAACGACCGTGCTACTATGCGTGCATCATATTGCATCTGCGAGAAGACGGAGTCGGATTGGAATGTACCATCCGTGGAGATGGAGCCCAATGCGGTTCGGAACGCGCCGTGGAGCGTCAAGTCGTGCAAACGCCCTTCCGCCAATCCGCGATAGTGTATGTTTCCTAAACGATGCACTGCAGCAGGTAACTGGATAGGACGCATGTACAACTGCGAGAGAAAATCTTGTAATTGCGAAGCATTGGTCTGCACATCTTTGAGGTTGGCCCGCAAATAGGGGTTATTGCTGTCCATTAGGCCGAAGGCGGACACATCTCCCTCCAAAACAACCCGACCGGCATAGCGCAACTCGATATCATCGAAATACAGCGAATCGACCGATCCGTTCAGTGTTCCGCTGAGTGAGATAGGACGTCCGAACCCTTTCAGATTCGGTATGAAGAAGGATATATCAGAGGGAGTCAGTCTGGCTTCATGGAACTGAAGCGTGACGGACGAATCGGCTCGTACCTCCACGCCCGACAGATCCAAACGTGAGTGAGGCAGTTGGGCTTTGAGCGTAGGCGCACTGAGCACCGAGTCGTTGATCAGTACATGCGCGCTGAGGTTCGTGATTTGGAAGGGTGCTTCCTCCTCCTCCTGTCCATAATGCGCCACCTGGGCTTCCAAACGTGATAATTGTGCATCTAACGACGAAGCCGAGAAATGGTTCAGATCCATTTCGGCGTGAGTCAAATCCAAGACATATCGGTCATACCTCACCCTGATTGAGTCGAATTGCACATCTTTGATGGTCAGAATACTGGAGAAAGGAGACTGTTCTGCTTGCTCGGTAGAGCGGAAAGCGGAGGTAATAAAACTATAGTTCCACGTGCTATCCGAGACCGGATAGAGATTCGCTACTACATTCCGCAAATGAGCATGCGAGAAACGGATCTCATTGTGCCGCAGAGCCAGCGGACTGAAATGAGCATATATTTCGCCTACATAGACCAGTGTGTCCTGCTGTTCGTCTTCAATATAGATATCGCGCACCGCTATTTGCGCCGGGAAATGGTATTCCACCTCCCCTACCTGCGCCTTCGTACAGAAAGCATGCCCTAACTCGGCAGTCACCAAACGAACCGCCGCGGTCTCTACTTTGCTGCTCGATAGAACTGCCACTAACATCCCTCCGACCAGCAACAAACTGACCAGCAATACCGCTACTATGTATAGGAACCGTTTCATTGAGCTTGCAAAGTTACAACAATTTTTGCATATATGCAAACAAAAGCTGACAAATTGTCAAAAAATTTGCATATTTGCAAAAAAAGCAGTATCTTTGCAGAAAATTTTGTACACAAATATGTCTTGTCCTGAAATATGTTGACACTAAAAAAGGTGTCGTTATGGACAAAAGATTAAAAAAGTTTACGATTGCAGATCGATTAGCAATCCTCCATGAGTACGAAACAAGTGATCTAACCGGAGCA
>Ga0247610_10002642_pt1 | contig 20430 bp, 21 predicted proteins | sample 174DNAGHGhighgp2_FD_193483 | JGI IMG/M metagenome (GOLD analysis project Ga0247610, IMG submission 193483) | Sheep rumen microbial communities from Palmerston North, Manawatu-Wanganui, New Zealand - 1742 DNA GHGhigh gp2 | ecosystem: Host-associated > Mammals > Digestive system > Stomach > Rumen...
TATCAATTTTTTTATCATTAAAATTTCTAATACTTCTTCTTGTTTTAATTCCTTCAATTAAATCCATAATACTTCTCCTTAATATACTATTTTAATTTCAAAATCTATATCATACATTTTTTTAAATTTAATTAAATCATCGTTAGACATAATAAGCATTTCTTCAATAAATTCATTAGTGTTTTTATTTTTAAAACCTATTACCGCTTCACCTGTACATATAGATTTATGTATTTCTGGGATTAGATTTTCTCTATCCCATTCTTTTTTCTTATTTAGCTTTTTAAACATAGTAACCACCGAATTAATTATACAACAAAAAAGAAAATCTTGGCAAATTAAATGCCAAGACTTTAAAAAAGAAATAAATGAAACTAATTTAGTCAAAATATTCAATTATAATTTGGTAAATATAAATACCACTACCAGCACTACCTAATTTATATGTGCCTGCTTCAACATTTTCTTGTGATGTAATAGATAAGGCAGAGCCAGCTTTAAATGATGCGACATCCTGATTAGAACTTGATACCATCTTTACAATTCTATCATCGCTACCAGTTGATTTTGCGACAACTGTAATTGTTGCATTTTTTGTTAGAGTAAATTCAACATATCTATAAGAATCAAATTGAGCAGCTCCACCCATAGCTAATGATTTTGACGTACTGTATTCTACATCATTATATGTAAATGATGCACCACTCTTAATTGTAATAGGATAATCTGTTGTTGCGACAATTTTAAAACCATTAGAAGTTACTGAGTCAGTTATTTTATCTTCTAATGCAAGACTTAATGAAGATGGATCAAATATAATTGTTTCAGTTGCTACAGGTCTATTTGCTACAACAAATTCTTGGACTAATGATTCATAATACTCTAATATACCAATATTAGTAACACGACTTACATCATCAACATTTATAGAATAGAATTGTAATCTTAATTCTTCACAAATTTTTCCTACTTCAATGTAATTTTCATTAGTTACCTCTGGGTATGTATTTTTCATATTATTAATTGCTAATTTTAATTCCTTTGGATCAGGGAATTGGAAATCATCAGCTTTAACCTTAACTGTATCAAATAAATCAAATAAATTATTAATAATTGTTTTTGACATTCTATTTGATGGAACTATATATTCCTCTGGATCTAATAATAAAGAATTTTTAAATGCGATATTTTCTCCATTTAATCCTGTTTTGTTTTCTTCAATAATATCATTTAATTGTTCTACTAATTTAGCACATGTTAAATAAGCACCAAATTTATTATAATGTGTAGCTTCAATACCAGTATAGCCAAGCTTTGTATTTTCATATGTTTTATCATAATCAATAGGCCAGCTACCAAGTAAATCATTTGGCTTTAGAGCCATTAAGAAGTTTGCATAATCCTTAGTTGCAGTTTCAAGCATTATTTTAGTATCTTTAAATAAATCAACTAAAAGACAATTCTCTTCAGATGCCAATTGTCTTACTGCATTTACATAAGCGAAATTCTCACCATGTAATCCAGCACCACCTATAATTTCACCATTACTAAACTTAACTCTACTTACAGGTGTAACTAAAATTGGAGTAGCACCATTTTTTCTTGCAAAATCAATGTATTGCTTTAAAAACCACTTATATGTACCACCAGATGAATATTCATAATATGAATCTCCATATTTACTAATTGAATTAGTTAAATAAGTATCTAATTGACTCTGAAAGCCTGACATTTTACTCTTTACTTCGTCACTAATAGATGTATCTAATGCATTACCACTTGAATCTCTTTTAATTTCTGTTTTAACACCTGGTGTTGTAGGATAAATACCATCACTATCAGGATCACCAAGTGGTACCATTCTATCAGCTAAAGTATTACCACTTTTGGTATCATCATCATTATGACCAAATTGAATAAATAAATAATCGCCTTCTTTAATACTATCTCCAATAGAGTTACCTTTAAAGTATGTATTATTTTCAATATCATATAGTCTTCCTTCATTAATAAATGAACGTGATGATCTACCACCTTCAGCACAATTTATAACATCGACATTATCATCAACAAATAGATTTAAGAATTGACCCCAACCACCAATATATTGTTCATCCTTATATGTTTTAACAGTTGAGTCTCCAGCTAAATAAATAGTTGTTTTAGATTCAGGAACTGTATTTGTACTTTCTTCACTTGATTCAACTAAACTAATAACTGATTCTAAACTATTAGTTTCATCCTTACTATTTTCACTAGATTCTTCTTTAGAAATATTTTCTTCACTATTCTCTTTTGTTTCTGATATAGAAACATTTGTTGTTTTTGTCTTATCATTATCCTTATCACTACAAGACATTAATGATAATGATAAAACAGAAAATGCAATTAAAACTCCTCTTTTTTTCATATACGTTGCTCCTTTGTATATATATTATAGAATTAAAAATCTACTAATATAATTGTCTTCGATGGCTATTTTTTAAATAAATTGACGCTTTTTCGAAGTTTTGCTATAATAAATACAGGTGATAGTATGTTTTCAACAAATGATTCAATTAAATTTATGATGGCTAAAATATTTTTTCAGCTTGCCAATTTCACATATAAAGAATATAGAGAAATAACTCCTGTTGTTTATCATGGTAGTAAAACATTAGAAATTAATTATGTAAGAAACGGAAAAGGAAAGCTTAAAGTTAATGATACAACATATAATCTTGAGCGTGGTACATATTTTGTAATTCCTGAATTTGTATCATATTCAATTATTCCAAATGAAAAATTGAATATATATTCAACATATCTTCTTTTAGATATGAAATCAGGATATAAGGAATATATTCCTTTAACAAAAGATTTTTATATTGGTGTAAAGAAGGATTTTGATTACATATTTGATAGCTTATTATATGAATTTACAACAATGAATGTTGGATATAATGAAATAGTTGTTTCTAATTTTAAAACACTAATTGTTAAAATGCTTAGAAACGAAAGAAAAACAGGTAAAAGATTATCCCACTGGGATACTAATAGCTTACAATTTGAAATTGAGACTATTATTACAAACGAATTTCATTCTATTACAATTAATGAACTTGCAGATAAATTACATTTAAGTGTAAGAGAATTACAAAGATATTTATTAAAAAATTATAATAAAACATTTAACGAATTAAAAACAGATGCGAAAATGACATTTGCTTCAAATAAATTACTATATACTAATATTAAAGTATCTGATTTAGCTGTTTTAGTAGGCTATTCTTCTTTGGAGCATTTCTCATATGCATTTAAAAAATATTTTAATTTAACACCGCTACAATATAGAAAAGAAAAGAAGCCTAAAGAGTAACTCTTTGGGCTTCTACTTCTTTTAAATATATTTCATTATTAACTCTTAACGCAACTAATGAGGCAAGAGTTACACTAAATATATCCTTAATCACAAATGGCAATAAGCCTATTTTTAATATTTTAATAAACGAATAAGATAAATCCATATATAAATTTAATATTAACGACATATAAATTAATCCTATAATATCTATAATAGCTAATCCTATTATAGCTTTAATAAAATAGGATATTTTTTTATTTTCAAATGGTTTACTACCAACAATTAATGTTGATAATAAAAAGCCTAATATAAAGCCAAATGATGGCTTTAATACATAAAAGAATCCTCCACCATTTGAGAATACAGGTATACCTATTAATCCCATTAATACATATACTAATATAACAATAAATGATCTTTTCCATTTAAGTATTAATGATATTAAAATAACACTAAATGTTTGTAATGTCATTGATATAATAAATAAATCTATAGATATTTTACTAGTAATTATTAGAATTGATAACATTATTGACATCAACGAAATATCTTTTACTTTCATATCATTGCCTCTTTTATATTTATTTCATCCGAATTAATATTTAATATTTCTTTATCATTTTTTATTATTAAATGACCATTAGTATCAATATCTAATACATAATATTCTTTACCTTTATATATAATATTCTTTCCTATTACAAATGAATATTCTTTATATAAATCCATAACTAATTTAAAATCAAGATTAGTTAAATAATCTATCTTATTTAATATTTGATTAATTAAATCATATTTATCAATATCTTTATTTAATCCTATTCCTAAAACATTTGGTTTATCACTATAATTTATTCCTATACCAATAATAGATGAAATAAATTTATTTAAATAAACATCCTCAATTAAAATTCCTGATAATTTTAAATTATTTAAATATATATCATTGGGCCACTTAATTAAAGTATTAATATCATAATTCTTTAAGGCAAGTGTAATAGCTAATGGTATTATTATTTGATAATTATCATTTTCCTTTTTTAATATGGAAAATATTAAATCATTATCTGATTCCCATCTTCTATTATATCTACCTCTACCATTTGTTTGTTTTAATGCAATTAATACTGAATTATCACTATATTCATTATAATTATTTTTAAAATATGTATTAGTTGAATCTATTTCGTCAGCTAAATAAAATGAATAATTTGATGAATAAGGAAAATTAATCTTTTTAATCATGATTTTTTAGTCCATCTATTGTTTTAATTAACGATTCATAATCTGATACAGAATAGCATACTTTTTTTCTATCTATTCTTTTTAGGAATCCTGATAATGATTTTCCTGGTCCAATTTCAACAAATGTATCAACACCATTATCAATTAAATATCTTAAGGTATCCTCAAAATACACACTATTGCATATTTGACGTTCTAATATTTCATTAATATTAGAATTTTCTTCCTTACCAGATACATTATATACAACCTTATATTTAGGCTTATTAGGCTTATATTCATCAAGCTTCTTTCTTAATTTTAAGCTTGCAGGCTTTAAAAATGATGAATGGAAAGCTCCACTAACATTTAAATCAACAATCTTTAATGCACCTAATTCAGTTAATTTTTCTTTAACTGAATCAACACCTATAATATCACCTGATATTACTATTTGACCTGGGCAATTATAATTTGCAATTTCACAAATACCCTTTGTAGTTTTAATAGCTTCTAATACCTTATCTTTATCAAGGCCTATTACCGCAGCCATCTTTGTAGTACCCAAAGGTAAGGCATTTTGCATAATATCGCCACGATATTTAATAATATCAATAGCGCTATTAATATCCCATGTATCAGAAAAAGCTAGTGCACTATATTCTCCAAGAGATAGTCCACAAACATATTCTGGAATAATTCCATTTTGTTCTAATATTTTTGAATAAATATATCCATATAATAAAGTAATAGGCTGTGCATATTTAGTTTCATTAATTAATTCATTTTGATTAAATGATAATTCCTTTATGTCACTAAATTTATCATATAAATCTTTTGCATAATCATTATTATTATATAAGTCACTTCCCATACCAACATATTGGTTTCCTTGACCATTAAATAAGAATGCAATTTTCATTACAAGTCACTTCCGATTCTTCTATATTTTAAATATCTATTATTTAATAGATCTTCTTTTTTCATTTTTAATAATTCTTCTAATTTATTAGCTAATTTTTCTTTTAATTGTGCCTTAAATTCATCACTAATATATCTAATTCCACCAAGTGGTTCTTTAATTATTTCATCTACGATTTTATATTCATATAAATCGTTAGATGTAAGCTTCATATATTCTGAAGCTTCCTTTGCGCTAATAGTATCCTTAAATAATATTGATGAAAAGCCCTCAGGAGATAATACTGAATAAATGGCATTTTCAAACATATAAATGTAATCAGATACAGTTAGAGCTAATGCACCACCAGAACCACCTTCACTTAATACAATAGCTATTACAGGTACATTAAGACTTGAAAATTCCATTAAATTATTAGCTATAGCAGTTGCTTGGCCACGTTCCTCTGCACCTTTTCCAGGATACGCTCCTGATGTATCTACAATTGTAATAATCGGTCTATTAAATTTCTCTGCTTCTTTTGCGACTCTAAGAGCCTTTCTAAAGCCCTCAGGGGATGTCATACCAAAATTTCTTTTGATATTTTCATCTAATGAATCACCTTTAGCTTCTGCAATAATTGTAACAGGCATATTATTTAAAAAACCTATACCTGAAATTATAGAATTATCATCTGAATAATATCTATCACCATGTAATTCTATAAAATCATCTATTAATGCATTAATTAATGAGCCTGCCTTTATTCTTTTTTCACTTCTTGCGATAGTAACTCTATCCCATGCAGTTAAATTAGAATAGGTTTCTTTAATTAATTTTTTTAATTCTTTTTTAATTTCACTATATTCGTTACTAGATTCATCTAAATCTCTTAATTTAGATTCTAATCTTTCAATCATTAATTCATTTTCTTCTAATATCATATTATTTATAATTGTGAAGACGAAGCAATAAGCTTAGTCTATCCTTAAGCTCCTTTCTTTCAACAATCATATCTATAAAGCCTTTTTCAAGCTGGAATTCTGCAGTTTGGAAATCACGAGGTAAAACCTCTTTAATAGTTCTTTCAATCACTCTTTTTCCTGCAAAGCCGATTAAAGCATTAGGCTCTGATATTGCAATATCAGAAAGGCTTGCAAAAGATGCTGAAACACCACCAGTAGTTGGGTCTGTAAACACAGCTATATATAGGCCTTTTTCTCTATATTTTTTTATAGCTGCACTAGTTTTAGCCATTTGAAAAAGACTAATTATTCCTTCTTGCATACGAGCTCCACCAGATGTTGTAAAAATAATTACAGGTAAATTATATTTGATACCATCCTCAAATAATCTTGTAATTCTTTCACCACAAATAGAGCCCATTGATCCCATCATAAAATGTGAATCCATAATACCAACTAAAACATTAATACCATTTATTTTTCCCTTAGCACATAATACAGATTCATCAGAACCAGATTCTTCCTTAGCCTTTTCTAATTTATCCTTATATCCAGGAAAATCTAAATATTCTTCTTTTAAATCTGTATAAAGCTCAGTATATCCATAATCTAATATCATCATTAATCTTTCTTTTGATTTTAATCTATAATGATAGTTACAATATGGACAAACCTTATTATTTAAAATGAAATCATCCTTAATAATGAATTTTTGACATTTAGGACATTTAATTACTAAATCATCAGGAATTTCCTTTGGCTTTTGACTTACAACCTTTTTCCTAACATTCATTTCTTCTAAGGCATTATTAAATTCCATTATTTTTTCTTTTCTTTTATTGAATGAATCTTGCATCCTTCTTTAGCTCCTTCAATACCTCATCAATAAATGAGGTGTCATACTGACCAAGTATGAAATTAGCTTGATGTAATAAAATATATTGAAATTCAATATTAGTTTTAACACCATCAATAATTAATTCTTCTAATGCCTCACGCATTTTTCTTATACATTCGAGTCTTGTTTTACTAAAACAAATCACCTTTAATATCATAGAATCATAATAAGGTGAAATCTTATATCCAGGATATATAGCACTATCAATTCTAACACCCATACCACCAGGTAAATTTAAGAATTTAATTGTACCAGGAGATGGCATAAAATCATTTTTGATATCTTCTGCATTAATTCTGCATTCTAATGCATATCCATTTAATTTAATATCCTCTTGCTTAAATTGAAGCTTCATACCAAAAGCTATTTTAATCATATTTTTAACTATATCGACATTAGTTACCATTTCAGTTACACAGTGCTCTACTTGAATTCTTGTGTTCATCTCTATAAAATAATAATTTTCATTTGAATCAACTAAAAATTCTAATGTACCAACACTATCATATTTAACATATTTTGCCGCTTTAATAGCACTTTCGTATAGTTTTTCTTTTAATTCATTTGAAATAGAATGGCAAGGTGCTTCCTCAAGCATTTTTTGATTCTTTCTTTGCATTGAGCAATTTCTTTCAAATAAATGAATAACATTTCCATATTTATCAGCCATTATTTGAACTTCAATATGCTTTGGATTTTTAATATATTTTTCAATATATAGCTTGTCATCCTTAAAATATTTTAAGGTTTCTTCCTTCGCCTCATTATATAGGTTAAAGAAATCTTTTTCTCTTTCGACAAGTCTAATTCCTTTACCTCCACCACCAGCAGATGCCTTAATTAATACAGGAAAGCCTATTTCCTTTGAAATTGCTAAACCATCTTCTAGTGAAACTGGCTTATAAGAGCCTGGTACAATAGGTACACCAGCTTCTTTCATTAATCTAATAGCTTCACTTTTATTTCCCATTTTTTCCATTACTTCTGGATTAGGTCCAATAAATTTTAATCCGCATGATTCTACCATTTTTGCAAATTTAGAATTTTCGGATAAAAAGCCAAAGCCTGGATGTATTGCATCACACCCACTTAAATTAGCGGCAGTTATTATATTTTCCATATTTAAATAAGAATCCTTAGGATCCTTATCGCCAATACATATAGCCTCATTAGCGATTTCTTTATGTAATGCTTCACTATCAGCCTTAGAATATACTGCAACTGTTTTAATGCCTAATTCCTTACAAGCTCTAATGATTCTTACAGCGATTTCGCCTCTGTTGGCAATTAATATTTTTTTAAACAAATTAATCACCTATCTTAAATAAATTTGAACCATATTCAACCATATCACCATCATTATAATAAATCTCTAATATTTTACCATCATATGGTGATTTAATTTCATTCATTACTTTCATTGCCTCTATTACACAAAGCTTATCACCTTTTTTAACAATATCGCCAACCTTAACGAATGATTGTGCTCCACTATATTGAGAATCATGATAAGTACCCACTAGTGGAGATGAAACAAAATTACCTGATACTATTTCTTTTTTTGTTTCTTGTTTAGCTTCAGTATAATCTATTATTTCAGGCTTAGAATTCTTATTTAATTTAACTTTTAAGCCGTTTTCTTCTATTTCCATACTACCTAAAGTAGATTTTTCAAATAAATTTATTAATTTTTCAATATCCTTTAAATTCATTTTTAAATCTCCTTTTCTTTTAATTTATTCTTAACTAATTCTATAACGTCACTTACAGTAATTAGCTTTTCTATTTCATCAGAATTGCAATGGAAATCATAATGCTCTTCTAATTGTAAAATCATTTCAACAGCATATAAGCTATCAAAACCTAAATCTTCTTTTAATCTTGATTCAGGCTTAATATCTATATTATCTAAATTAGCTGTTTCGATAATTAAATTTTTAATCTCTTCAAACATAAAAGCACCTACCTTTTAGATTTCTCTTCTTGCCAAAACTGATCTAAAAATATTTTATAGGCTCCTTCGCTAAAAGGAGGCTTACTTAAATTATTTTCAGTTTCTTTTGATAAATATCCATTATTAATAAAATCTATTCCAGCTAAATAGAATTTATTAAGATATTTATCTAATTTATTTTTATTATTAACATCAACTAATGTTTTCATTTGTGGAACTAAAATTTTTGTATATCTATCTTTTCCAATTATGAAATCAAATTGCTTAATTAATGATTCATATACACAAATATCAGTATATGCACATGTAGATATTAAAACAAATTTCTTATTAGAATCATAATATCTTAATCCATGATATGATTCATTTGGATTTTCATTTTTATCTCCTCTATAGGTATTCATACATGATAATAATCTATCAGTAAATAATTTTAAAATACCTGGCATACCGAAAAAATATAAAGGAAATGATTCAATAATAATATCTGAATTTAATATTTTATCCTTAATAGGATTAATATCGTCATCTTTTATTATGCAGCTACCTTCAGTTTTGCCCCAGCATGAAAGACAACCAGTGCATGGTTTAATTTTAAGTGATTGAATATTGATATATTCAATATTACAATCATTAATACTTTTAATACCATCTAAAAAAGCATTACAAACCTTTAATGTAGAGCTATTATTCATTTTTGGACTTCCATTTAATACTAAAATGTTTAGCTTTTTTGAATCATTTGCCATAAAATCACCAATTATCTTTGATAAATACTATCCTTTAATACTTTTGTAAAAGTTAATGTACCCTTTGCATGAATATTACCATCAACTAAAACCTTACAATCGAATGTTGTAAGTGGACCTGTTATTTTTGATTTATTAACAGTAATATCTAAAACATCACCAGGAATAACAGGCTTAACAAATTTAAAATTATCAACCTTTAATAATACATAAATATACTCATCATCAGTACCACTTGCCTCAAATACTAAACTTGATAGCTGCGCACAGGCTTCTACAATTAAAACACCTGGCATAATAGGTGCTTCTGGAAAATGGCCCATAAAATATGGCTCATTAACTGATACACATTTAATACCTCTAGCACTTTCATTAGGTACTAATTCTGTAACTCTTTCAATCATTTGAAAAGGTGGTCTTTGTTTAATCTTTTCATTAATTTCATTGATATAAATCATAGTGATAAGCCTCCATCTAAAGTAATTACCTCACCTGTAATATATTTAGCTTTATCTGATGCTAAAAATGAAACAAGCTCACTAACATCTTCAATATTTCCAAGCTTATGAAGTGGAATAACATTTAAATATTCTTGAAGTTTTTCTTCAGGAATATGATTTAGCATTTCTGTTTCAATAAAACCAGGAGCAACAGCATTAACTCTAATACCATATGGAGCTAATTCTTTAGCAAGAGTTCTTGTCATTTGATTAACAGCACCCTTTGTCGCTCCATAAACAGATTGTCCTGGTAAAGCAAATTTTCCAGAAACTGATGAAATATTAATAATAGCGCCATGCTTTTTCTTAAACATTTTTAATGCACATGCCTGTGCCATATAGAAATATCCTTTAACATTTAGATTGAAACAATCATCTAAATTCTTTTCATTAAGCATCAATAAGAATTCATCTCTTACAATACCAGCATTATTTACTAATACATCTATTTCGCCATATTCCTTATAGATTACTTTAATCATTTCTTTTACCTCATCTATTTTAGAAACATCCGCTTTATAAATCATTCCTTCGCCACCAAAAGCTTTTATTTCATCTAAAACCTTATTAGCAGCTTCAGTATTATTAGAATAATTAATTACTACCTTATATCCATCTTTTGCAAGCTTAATTGCGCAAGCCTTACCTATGCCACGTGACGCACCTGTTATTATAGCAACCATAAGTATTCACTCCTTATCTTTTCTTAATTACAATTGATGTAAATGTACCACCACTACCATATGATGTTACAAGACATGTTTTTAAATTCTTGAAGCAAAGATTACATTTAGTAACCTTATCATTTAAATAATACGCATTTGATGATTCAATATCACCATTTAATAATAATGCTGCATGAAGTAATGACATAGAACTTGCAAAGGCTCTTGCTTCACCGACATAATCTTTAACCTCAAATACAGGAATATTCTTTAATCTATCCTTAAATACTTCATTATAGGCTTTTATTTCAAGATCATCTACTTCTTTAGTACCATTGGCAAATCCTGAAATAAAATCAATATCATCAATAGTTAAATTACTTTCCTTTAATGCTTCATTAATTGAATTAACTAATGCACTGCTTGAATCCTTAACACTACCAAATTCACTACCATAAAAAGATGAACCATAGCCTAATATATTCGCATAAATTTTGGCATTTCTTTTTTTAGCTACATCTTCATTTTCAATTAATAATGATGCTGAACCATCTGATAAATTAAATTTAGTATCATTTGCAAATGAATATACCTTTTCGTTCTTAATTAAATCTAATTTATTATATAATTCATTAATTACTTCTACATTTTCATCAGTACCTGTAGCTAAAATATAATCAGCTTTACCACTTCTTATTACATTTAAACCATAGGCAACTGATTGTAATCCTGATTGGAAGCTATTAGTTACTGTTACATTATATCCTTTAATACCTGAACAAATTGATAAATAGCCACCAGCTGCATTATATACAGTGTTTGGAAATTTTAATGCACTACCTGATGCATTACCTTTTAATACAATATTCTCATTGAAATTACAACATGTAGCTAAAGCACCTTCACTAGAACCAACAACAATACCGATTCTTGTCGCATTATTATCATCTACAACTAAAGCACCATTTTTTAAAGCTTGCATACCAGAAACTGATTGAATTTTTGATAAATTATCAAGCTTTCTATAAAATGCATTCTTTAAATCTACATTGTTATAATCATCTAATGTTAATTCAGAGTGAATAAATTCACCTGATACCTCTTTTTGGTTATTAATTGCTTCAATATATTTATTTAAATCATTCCCAAGTGGAGAAATAACACCTGCACCTGTTAATACTACATTCTTTCTATTTTCAAATTTAACATCATGTTTTTCTTTAGAGAAAATAATAGATGCATTATTTCCACCAAACGCAAATGAATTACTCATTACAGTATTTAATTCTTTATCCTTACTGTAATTAGGAACAAAATCTATATTCTTAGCTTTTTCTTTTAAATTAATTAAATCCTCACTACTGTATCCTAATGTTGCAGGAATCTTATTAGATACTAAAGCCTTAATTGCAAAAACAGCTTCAATAGCACCTGCAGCTCCAAGACAATGTCCTACCATTGCCTTTGTTGAAGAAACACTTAAATTATCATTATATCCATCAAAAATTGTATGTAAGCTTAAGAATTCAGCATTATCATTTTTAGCAGTTCCTGTACCATGGGCATTAATATATCCAATCTCATTTTTATTAACACCCGAAGATTCCATAGCCCAATTAATTGCATTCATTTGGCCTTCTCCATCTTCTCTTGGAGCAGTAATATGATGAGCATCTGTTGAAATACCAGAGCCTAAAACCTCACAATAAATCTTTGCATTTCTAGCTTTTGCGTGCTCATATGATTCAATAACTAAAGCACCACTACCTTCACCAAGTGTAATACCTGTACAATGGTTAAATGGTGAACAATTGTTTGAATCTAGTGCATGTAATGCTAAAAATCCTGAATATGGAACACTAGCAAATGCATCAGCACCACCAGCAATTACTATATCTGCCTTACCACTTCTAATTAAATCTGAAGCATATGCAATTGAAATAGTACCTGCAGCACATGCGTTCGCAACATTTGTTACAACACCCTTTGCACCAATAGTTCTTGCAACCTCAGGTGCGATTTGACTAATAGGCATTTTTAAAATATCACTTTTATCTTTATCATTTTTATAATAATGCTCAATTGATACAGCACCACCGACGCAAGAACCCATAATAACAGATACTCTTTCGCTTTCGCTTTTTATATCAATTTTAGAATCAGAAATAGCTTCTAAAGTCGCCTTTAGGCATAATTTAGTTACTCTATCCTGATTATCACTTCCTATTTTATCTAAATCCTTATAATTAACCTCAGCTGCTAATTTAGCATAACAATCAGTTGTATCTACAGTATTTGTCACCTTAATACCTGAAATATTATTTATTGCATTATTAAAGCATTCATTAACATTGTTACCAATTGCTGAAATCATTCCAAGTCCTGTAACCACTAAACGATTATTCTTTTCCATATTCTAACCTCCAAAATGTAAAGCAAACTTTACTACTATATATGAACAAAAACCCTCACTATAAGTAAGGGCATTTAATTTATTACTTATTTTCTAAAATATACTTAGTTAAAGTGTCAATTGAATAGAAATTTTCTTTTGCTACACCTGTCATTGAAACACCGAATTCATCATCAATGAATGAAATCATTTCAATTGAGTCAATTGAATCTAGACCAACACCATCACCAAATAATGCTGTATCGTATTCTAATTCGCTTCTTTCAACGCCTAAGCTATCTACCATAAAATCTTTTAACTTTTCTTTAATTTCTAATTCTGTCATTTTAATAATTCTCCTATATTATATTAGCTTTTTTATATAATAAAAACAACCCGAATATATTTTAACACATTAACATAAAATGTCAACTATACTTTACAAATTAGATTTTTATTATATAATATTTGTGGATGTGAAATTTATGGAAAAAAAGAAAAAAATTAATAAAACAAAAATTGTATTAATATTTTGGTGTATATTAAGTGTAATATTAACTTGTATATCTTTACCATTATATTTAAAGGATAAAGACAATGTACATTTAAGAAATTTCTTATTAGTCTCATTACAATTATTATGGAACTTTGAAATGAGAATCATAATAGGTCCATTTGTAATGATGTGTCATTTTAATCCTGATTCAAAATACTTTACTACTACTAAATTTGATAAAAAATGGCATTCTTTCCTAAAAATCAAAAAATGGGTTACACATGCCCCAACATTTAATCCTAAACAATATGATATGAATAATTTAACAATAGATCAAATAATTCAAAACACTTGTAAAAATGAAATATCACATGACCTATATTTCTTAATTACATTTGTACCTATCTTATTTAGTATATATTTTGGAAATTATTTAATGACTATTATTATTGCATTAATAGTATGTCAAAATGATGTATTATTAATATCTGTACAAAGATTTACAAGAGATAGACTTAAAAAATTAAATAAAAGAAACAAAAGAAAAGAAGCCACTAATCAATAATTAGTGGCTTTCATTAATAAAAATTATTATTCTTTAATACCTTTTAAATATGTAAATTCAAATGTTGATGTACCATAATCTGGCCAATTAACTGGATTAAATTTTACTAACATACCTTCATTATTCCACTCGAAATAAGCGTTAGTATCACCTTCAACTTCTTTTACAGCATAAGGGTTTTTATAGAATGTCATTTCAGCAAATGGATTTCCTACTCTTGATGTAATAGAATATTTTAATAAAGATTTAAAATTATTTCCAGTTGCGTCATTACAATCCCATTTATCTATTTCTCTTTCTGCATCTGGGTTATATTCAAAATACCAAGTACCTTTAGATTCTTGACCATCAATATTTGTATTATAATCTACTATAACCAAAATATAGCCTAATTCTTCTGGATACTTAGATATTGGGCTTACTTCGTTTTGAAAATCATATCTAGATAATATAATTTGTCCCTCTACTGGAGTTGACTCTTTTTCTGTAGATGCTTCTTCGCTACTAGATTCTTCACTTGATTCTAAAGATGGTTCTTCTTCACTTAAACCAATTTTACTAACCTCTTCAACCATATTTGATTCTTGTTCACTTGAAATCTCAATTGATGATTCTTCTACACTTAAATCAATTTTACTAACCTCTTCAACAGAATTTGATTGTTGTTCACTTGAAACCTCAATTGATGATTCTTCTTCACTAGATGTTTCTACTGAGCTAGATTTTTTTGAATCTTTTCCTCCACAAGAGGCGAAAGTCACTAATCCTAATAATGACAAACCTAATAATAATTTCTTTTTCATAATATTCTCCTTTGTTAACACAAAAGTATTATATCATACAATAATATATTTGGTATCATCCACATGGACGATTTTTAAGATTAAATATAAGAAAAAGCATGTTGACCTAATTTGTCAACACGCTGAAATCACTAATCATCGATTAGTGACTTTAATTATTATATAAGGAATTAAATAAATTCGTAATTATTTTTCCCATTTCTTCTAATCCTATTTTATATTTTTGGTTTAACCAGTTTACAATTAATGAATATATACCATTATAAAAGAAATCTCTATATTCATCATTATAATTATTAATTTTAGGTATTGCAAAATCTATAATATCTAATAATTTATATTTAAATGATTCATCAGGTGATGAGACTAATAAAACCTTAGTATATTTATTATTAATTAATAAAACATCAAGAATTCTATTAATATCGTGATTGTCTTTTAATTCATTTTTTATTATTTTAAAAATATCATCTTCTATTTCAAGTAATAATGAATCAACATCATTGTAATATTTATAGAATGTAGTTCTATTAACATTAGCTCTTTCACATATTTCTTTAATAGTTATTTTATTATATTCTTTTATCTCAATTAATTCTATTAATGAGTTTTTTAATAATTCCTTTGTTACTCTTATTCTTAAATCCATAATCCACCATTAATAAACATAATAATAAAAAATGTTTATTATCTTTCAAAAAAGATTTTATTTTATGACTTACATAAATCATTATTAATAGTATAATAAAATAGGTTGAATAAATCAACACAATGTTTATTATTATACGAGGCGTTTATGAAAAGGATAGCAAGTTTTATAGTAGATAAAAGAATTTATATCTTTATAGCTACAATAATATGTACTATTTTGGCACTAGTAGGTATGAACTTTACAAATATCAATAAGGATATGTCAGAATATCTACCTGACAAATCTAATATGAAACAGGGATTAAATATTTTAAAGGGTGAATTTCATACATCTACTACATCCAAAGATACATCATTTAAAATCATGTTTAAGGATTTAAGTATAGATGATAAAGAGAAAATATATGAACTTCTTTTAGACTATGATGAAATTGATACAGTTGAGCATGAAGAAACAGAAAAATATGAACGTGACGGATATTCATTATATATTTGTAAAACAAAATTTAAATCAACAACAAAATGTGAAAAATTTGTTAACAAAATAGAAAATAAATTAGATGATGATTATGAGGTTTACACATATTATAAGGGTGCCCAAAATAATATAGTTGGTAAGCTTGTTCCTATTGCGTTTTTAATATTAATAATTGTATTACTTCTTGCCTCAAAATCATTCTTTGAGCCGTTCTTAATATTAATTAATATAGGAATTGCAGTAATGTTAAATATGGGAACAAATTTCATATTCCCAAGTGTTAGTGATACTACTAATTCTATCGCATCAGTATTACAACTCATATTATCTATTGATTATTCGATTATATTTATAAATAGATATAGACAAGAAAAATTGGTAGCTAAAAATAATAAAGAGGCTATGAAGCATACTGTATTAAATTCATTCTCTTCTATCATTGCGGCAAGCCTTACAACATTCTTAGGCTTACTTGCATTATCATTTATGTCATTTAAGATTGGTATGGATATGGGTGTTGTATTAGCTAAGGGTGTATTATTCTCATTAATCTGTATTTTTACAGTATTCCCAACATTATTACTATTATGTGATAAAATAATAGCTAAAACTGAAAAGAAATATTTATTAGGAAAAATTAAAAGCTTAAAGAAAGGAGAAACAAAAGATGAAAAATCTCCTATCGAAACTAAGTAATGTATTATATAGAATAAGATATGTAATGCTAGTATTATTTATATTTATTTTTATAAGTGCCACTATATTACAAAATAAAGCCGATATATCATATTCATTTAATGATGAAAATAAAATATTAGACATATTTAAAGAAGAAAAAACAATTGTTTTAGTTTATAACAACAGCGATGAAGAAAATATTCCTCAAGTAGTTTCATATTTAAGCCAAGATGAATTTAAAGAACATGTATCAAACATCAATACTTATTCTAATACTATTGGAGTTAAGCTTCCTTATCAATATATGTCATCTACTATGCAAATGGATTCAGATTATTGTAAAAGTTTATATCAAAAGAAATTAGGTAAAGATGATGTTGAAGGTGAATTAATTACTATTTATGATTTCACATTATATTTACAAGAATTAGTTAATGGCGAATATTACGATTATACTACTGATGAAGAAAGAAATAAAATAAATGAAAGTGCCAAAACTATGATTAATGCAAAAAATAGCTTGGTTAGTGATGAACATTCACTTCTATCATTTAATATCAATTATGAATCTGAAACAAAAGAAATTGATGATTTCTTTGATAATTTAAATGATAAGTTAGATGAAATACTAACTAAGAAGCATTATTTAGTTGGTGATGATGTAATGAGTAATGAGCTTGGAAAAACATTCCATACTGAATATTTACTTATTTCTATTTTATCGGCAATAGCTATATTTATAGTTATATGTATAAGCTTTAGAAAAATATTAATACCATTAATATTAGTATTAATAATTGAATGCTCAGTATTTATTACAATGACATATATGTATTTTACAGGTAGTTCAATGTATTTCTTAGCTTTAATTATTGTTCAAGGTATGTTAATAGGTAGTATGGTTGACTATGGTATAGTAATGAGTAATTATTATATGGAAGTAAGAACAGAATTAAGTATTAAAGAAACTATTCCAACTCTATTTAAAAAAGCATTACCAACAATACTTACAAGTGGTACTATTATGATTATGATATCATTTATTATAGGTGCTATAACAGATGATTCTATTTCAACAATTATATTTACTTTAGGTGTTGGTACATTAACATCTTTAATATTAATTATATTTGTATTACCTTCTTTATTAACAGTATTTGATAGATTTGCGGTCGCAAAAATAAGAAAAAGAAAAGATAATGAATAATAAAAAAAATTACAGGGAAACCTGTAATTTTTTCATTAATATTCATCATTTACATTGATAGTACCATCTTTACATTTAACGGTTTCAACAGATGAACCATTAATCCAATAATCGTCAACAATTGATCTAAATTGTGCCATTGTGCCTTCAAATTCAATGATTTCAACATATGAATCATAGAAAGCAGAATCATGAATTTCTTTAGTATTTGCCTTTAAATATATTTTAGTATTTTCATTTTGACAATATGCAAATGCACCAATAATTGCATTATCAAAGCCCTTAGCTTCGTATGTAATAACTAATAAACCAGTATTTACATCGTATAAAGATTTTCCATCAGTTTCAAAATTAGTATTGTTCTTATCTACTTCTATTTTTTCCATTGGAGTAAGTGTAGAAAATGCACTTTCATCAATAACTGAAACATTCTTTGGAATAAATACTGAATTTAATTCTGTTCCCATAAATGCAGAGTCACCAATTTCAGTAACTGAATCTGGAATAATTATTTCTTCTAGTGAATAGCAATATTGAAATGCACTAGCACCTATGATTTTAAGATTAGATGATAATGTAATATCATCTAAATCATAACAATTTAAAAATACTCCATACTCTAATTTCTCAAGACTATTAGGTAAAACAATAGATTCTAATACCTTACATTCAAAAAATGCTTGAAAATCAATAGTCTTTAAATTTTCATTAAATAATACTTCTTTAAGATTATAACAACATGAAAATGCACATGAATAGATTTCTTCTAAATACTTAGGTAATATAACCTTTTCAACTTTTGATTTATAGAACACATCATTATAAATGATTGAAACATTATAATCAGTTCCTTCATATTCAACTGTATCTTTTATATTAGCTTCTTTTAAATCCTTATCATGACCAATTAAAATAGCAATATCATCACTTATAGCATACACTAAGCCTGAATCATATACTAATATAGATTTTTCACTTATATCAGTATGAATTACTAATAAATTATTGTTTAAATAGATTTTGTCTCCGTCTTGATTAAGATTATATACTTCAACTAAATCATTGCAGGCAACAAAAGCATATGGATCTACAATTATTAATGATTTTGGGATAACAATAGAATATAAATAACGGCATGAATCAAATGCATATTCTTTTAATTCTTCTATACCATCTGATAAAACAACTTCAGAAACACTAGAATCTTTAAAAGCATAGCTATAAATTATACTAACATTTGATGGAATTACTACTTTATTAATATCTAAATTAAAGAATGCATAATTATAAATATTGTAAGTAAAACTATTAGGTAATTCTAAATTATTTTCATTACCCTTATACGCAATTAATAGGTTTTCACCATCATTATTTATAAATAGATAATCTCCTTTTTGTTCAATTATTGATTTTTCATTTAATGATTTATGGCAATAAAGCATTGAAGGAAATATTTCATTATCTATTTCAATTCCAGATAAATTATAAACCTCAAATATTTTTTCACAATCGTAAAATGCAGAATAATCAATATAATTTACATTTTTTCCAATTGTTACTTTATATAATGAATTACATTCACTAAAAGCATAATATTCAATTTCTATTACACTATTAGGGATGACAATTTCTTCTAGTGAATAGCAACAATTAAATGTCCCAGTATATATAATTTCAATATTTGATGATAAATTTATTTTTTTAAGATTAAAACAATTATAGAATGCGTAAGATTCAATACAAGTGACACTATCAGTCATTACAACTTCTTTTAGATTTTCTGAATTATAAAATGCAGAATCACCAATTAAAGTGTAGCTTGATGGAATTACTACTTTTTCAAGAAGTGAATTTGCAAAAGCGTCGCCACCAATTTCTGTAACCTTGTAGCCTTCATAATATTCAGGTAATGTTACATTTTTTAACTTTGATTTATCTAAATCACTTGATAAACTTTTAAT
>Ga0247610_10002644_pt1 | contig 20428 bp, 16 predicted proteins | sample 174DNAGHGhighgp2_FD_193483 | JGI IMG/M metagenome (GOLD analysis project Ga0247610, IMG submission 193483) | Sheep rumen microbial communities from Palmerston North, Manawatu-Wanganui, New Zealand - 1742 DNA GHGhigh gp2 | ecosystem: Host-associated > Mammals > Digestive system > Stomach > Rumen...
CTTCTCTATTGAATAGTTTGAACTGTCTATACATGTTACTTTAATAGGTTCTGATTTTTTATTAATATCTGCCACATTAAAGGTAACATTAGCATGTCCATTATCATCTGTTAAAACTTTCTTTTCTAATTCAAAATCCTCAGCAACCAAGGTAACTGTTGCACCTTTTACTGGCTCGCCAAAGAAATATTTTGCATCAATTCCTATACTTGCTGTATCACCAAATTTATAGAAATCTTTATCTGGTGTTACAGATATTTCGAATTTTGGCTCAACATAAGGATTAACTTTAAACACTTGCGTTTCAGTATAAGTTCCTCTTTTTACAACCAATCTATAATCACCGCTATTTACTTCACTAGCTAAGTCAAATTTACCAGAAACAATACCATAATCTGAGGCTTTAGTTGTTTCTGAATAAACTTTATTATCATTTCCATCAAATATTTCAACTGTTACATCCCCTGAGATTGGTTCTGTAGTTCTATTTGATAATAAAAGGGCTCTATATCGTACCGTATCTCCCGGTTTATATATACCTTTATCTAATGAAATAACAGTCTTTATTGATTTACTACTTTCGATTCTAAAATCGATATCTCCTTCTTCCTTAACAATTCCATCCCAGTATGATAATCTTAAAGTATATGATCCTGGTTCTAGGTTTTCATCTAGTGGAACTGTAACAGGAATTAAATGACTATCTTCGTATTTTATACTTGTTTTACTACTCTTAACTTTTTTTCCGTCTCTATCAACAACAACTGCGTGTACTTTTCCCTTTTTAAGGTAATTACCATCGTTGTCACAAATAGAAATTACGCCTTGAACTTCTGATCCGGCATAATATGTTGATAAAAACTTACTTTTTCCTACGTGTTTTCCGGTAAAGAAAAATTTAAAGGCGAATAATAATGCTATTATTACTGCAATTGCAGATAAACAAGTCAAAACAATTCTTAGTTTATTTTTCATCTTTCTCCCCCATTAAAAAATTATAATTATACAATAATATTCTATATATAATCACATTATAATTCAATTAAAATTTAATTAAATTTTAATTTGTTGAAACAAAAAAAGAGCCCACCTATAGTGAGCTCCATCTCAACAATTCTATTGTTTTTTTCTAAATATATTTAAATCTTGGAAAAAGAATTTATGTAACTCTGGAAATTCAATTTCTTGGAATAAAAAGTCATGAACTTCAGTTAAAACTTTTTCCTCATGTTGAGTTAATTCCAATACTATTGGTTTGTTCCAATCAATTTCTTGGAATAATAAAGATTTCATTTTTCCCCAGAAACCAACAACGGCTGGCAAATTTCCACTTTGTGCTGTTTCCTCTAATTTATATTCTTTCATAATAACTTCTTCCTCCTAAGTACATATATAACTAATAATCTATATATATTATATACTATAAGGGTATCGTATATTCAATAATAATTCCGTTAAATTTACGTTAATTTTATATTACAAATTACCCAGCTATTAGAGAAAGACCGTCTCTTGATTTTATTTTTACCTTTATAATTCTATTTGAAACATCCTCGTTAGTCTCATATTTTACCATGATATAATTGGCTGTATGCCCTTTATAATACTTATCATCTTTTTCTTCAAATAAAACTTCTACTTCTTTTCCAATACAATTATCTAGATAATGGATTTCATTATTATCTGATAATTCTATTAGTGCTTTACTTCTTTCTTCTTTTATTTCTCCAGGAACTTGATTAGGCATTTCTGCTGCTTTTGTACCTTTACGTGGTGAATATTTAAAAACATGCATCTTATAAAAGTTTATTTCTTTTAATGATTCATATGTTTCTTTAAATTCCTTTTCAGTTTCACCTGGAAATCCAACAATTATATCTGTTGTTAAAATGCAATCATCAAATGCATTTCTTAAAGTTGTACATATCTCTTTAAATTCTTCAATTGTATATCTTCTATTCATTCTTTTTAATGTTTCTGTACAACCACTTTGAAGAGATAAGTGGAATTGATGGCATAATTTATCTATATTTTTCAGTTTTTTAACGTTATCTTCGGTCATAAGTAATGGTTCTATTGATCCAAGTCTTATTCTTTCAATTCCATCTATTTTATTAATTTCTTCAATCAAATCAATTAAATCAAATTTGTTTTCGAAGTCTTTTCCGTAAGAAGCAATATGAATTCCTGTTAAAACAACTTCTTTAATACTTTTCTTAGCCATTTGCTCTATCTCTAGAACAACTTGTTTTGGATTTCTACTTCTTACTCTTCCTCTAGCAAATGGGATAATACAATAAGAACAGAATCTATCACAGCCATCTTGTATTTTTATAACAGCTCTTGTTTTTTCAGTATAAGTTATAGTACCAAATTCTTCATATTCTGCTTTATAAAGTACATCTTCTAACTCAACTTTGTTTGAATTACCATTAATATTATCTTCTATGTATTTAACTATATCTGCCTTTTCATTTGTTCCAAATGTTAGATCAATTTCTGATATTTTTTCTACTTCTTCTTTAGCTACTTGAACGTAACATCCACAAGCTACAACAATAGAATCTGGATTATTTTTCTTTGCTTGTCTAAGCATTTGTCTAGATTTTCTATCAGACATATTAGTAACTGTACATGTGTTAATAATATATATGTCAGCAACATCAGAAAAATCTACTATAGTATATCCAGCATCAATAAACTTTTGAATCATTCCATTTGTTTCGTATTGATTTACTTTACATCCTAACGTATAAAACGCTACTCTTTTTTTCTCCATATTATATCCTCATTCATAAACAAAATACTCACATCTGTTATGTGAGTATTTCATATATGTGTCTAATTATTATCTTCTCATTTTATCCATATTATCAAGATTATCTAGTGCTTTACCTGTTCCTTTAGCTACGCATGAAACCGCATCTTCTGCAATCATTACATTTATTCCTGTCTTCTCTTGTAGCAATCTATCTAAACCATCTATTAAGCATCCGCCACCTGTCATATAAATACCCTTATCGGAAATATCTGCTGCAAGTTCTGGCGGAGTTCTTTCAAGTACAGAATGTACTGCATCTACTATTAATTGTGCTGGTTCATCTAATGCTTCCATCATTTCACTAGAATACATCGTAATTGTTTTTGGAAGTCCTGTTATCAAGTCCCTTCCTCTAACATCCATTTCCATGTCTTGAATCTTTGGAAAAACACATCCTATTTGTTGTTTTAGTTCTTCAGCTGTTCTTTCTCCAATCATTACATTATGTCTTTTTTTGATATATTTAACTATAGCTTCATCGAATTTATCGCCTGCTACTTTAATTGATGAACTAACAACAGAACCACCTAAAGAAATAACTGCTATATCTGTTGTACCTCCACCGATATCTACAATCATATTTCCACAAGGTTTAGAAATATCTATTCCAGCTCCAATGGCTGCTGCAATTGTTTCTTCGATTAAATAAACTTTTCTAGCACCTGCATTTGACGCTGCATCTATAACTGCTTTCTTTTCAACTTCAGTGACTTGTGAAGGTATACAAATCATTATTCTTGGTGCAAATATAAATCTTCCACCGATTTTATTTATAAAATACTTAAGCATTTTTTCAGTTACTGTATAATCTGAAATAACGCCATCTCTTAAAGGTCTAATAGCAACAATGTTTCCTGGTGTTCTTCCTAACATTCTTCTTGCTTCATGACCAACAGCTAGTACCTCACCTGTAATATTGTTTACTGCAACAACAGAAGGTTCTCTAAGTACAATACCTTTACCTTTAACATATGCAATTACAGTAGCAGTACCTAAATCAATTCCTATATCTTGACCAAAAAACATTTGTTACCTCTCCTCAAACTAATAAATGTTTTGTTACATTTACATTACGATTATATTACATCTCCTTGTAAATATCAACCTTTTTATAATAAAAATTAATTATCTTTCTAGAACTTTTCGTAAATAATTTGTCAAATATTATTTGTAATAAGAATGCCTCTATGATATAATTAACCATATTTGAAATGATTATAGAAAGGTATTAATAAAATGGATTTAGTTTCAATTATAGTTCCTTGTTATAATGAAGAAAAAGCATTACCTCTTTTTTATGAGGAGTTAAATAAAAACTTAGATCAATTTCCAAAAGGCGTTTCTTTTGAATTATTATTTGTAAATGATGGTTCTTCAGATACTACAGCAAACTTACTAAAAGAGATGTCTGAAAATGATAATAGAGTAAAATATATATCTTTTTCAAGAAACTTTGGTAAAGAAGCTGCAATTTATGCTGGTCTAGAACACTCTACTGGTCAATTCGTTACATTAATGGATGCTGACCTTCAAGATCCACCAGAATTGCTAAAAGAAATGTATAATCTAGTAAAAAACGAAAACTATGATGCAGTTGGTACTAGAAGATCTACTCGTAAAGGAGAACCAATAATCAGAAGTATCTTTTCTAAATTGTTCTATAAACTAATTGACCATATGACAAGTTTTAAAATGGTTGATGGAGCAAGAGATTTTGTTTTTATGAAGAGAACTGTTGTAGATGCAATTCTTTCTCTTCAAGAATATAATAGATTTTCAAAAGGTTTATTTAATTTTGTAGGATTTAACGTTAAATGGTTAGAGTACGAAAATAAACAAAGGGTTGCTGGAGAGACAAAATGGTCTTTTTGGAAATTAACCAAGTATGCTATTGAAGGTATTACAGCATTCTCTACTGCACCATTAGTTTTATCTTCATTTATTGGACTATTATTTTGTGTAGTATCATTCTTACTAATTCTTGTAATAATATTTAAGACATTAATTCTTGGTGATCCTACCTCAGGATGGCCATCTATGGTTTGTATAATCTTTATGGTAAGTGGAATTCAATTATTCTCACTTGGAATAATTGGACAATACTTGTCAAAAGTATATTTAGAAGTTAAAAGACGTCCAATATACTTAGTTAAAGACACAAATATAAAAAAATCTCGTTTTAATAAATAAAAAAAGCCGTTAGTTTTAACTAACGGCTTTCTTATTATTACATTATATTTTTAATGCATCTTTCGCATAAAGTTGGATATGTTGAATTCTTTCCTACAGTCTTAGAATACATCCAGCATCTTTCACATTTTTCTCCTTCAGCTCTTTCTACTTTAACTCCTACAGGTACTTCACTATCTTCATTTCTTCTGTTTTCACTTAATTCAACATCTGAAACAATAAATATTTCTTTTAATAATTCTTCTTTTCCCTTTAAGAATTCATATTCATCACCTTCACAGAATAATGTTACTTTAGCTTCTAATGATAATCCTAGTTCTTTATTTGCTCTAGCAACTTCTAGTTTTTTAGCAACTTCATCTTTAAGCTTCATATATCTATCCCATTTTGCTTCTAAAGCGTCATCTTCAAACTTTTTATTTTCTTTTGGATAGTAGTTAAGCATTACACTTTCAACATTATCATCTTTTCTGTGTGGCATATATTTCCATATTTCTTCAGCTGTAAAACATGTCATTGGAGCCAACATTCTAACAAGTGCTGATAGTATTTCATACATTGTAGTTTGAGCAGCTCTTCTCTCAACTGAATCAGCTTTAGATGTATATAATCTATCCTTTATTATGTCTAGATAGAATTGGCTCATATCAACGACACAGAATTGATTTATAGCTTGATATGCATCATGGAATTCATATGTATCATATGCTTTAGTACATGTTCTTATAAGTTTGTTTAATCTAGATAAAGCCCATTTATCTATTTCTTGTAAATCTTCATATTTAACTGGATTATCAACATCAAAATCAGCAGTATTTCCTAAGATATATCTAGCAGTATTTCTTATCTTTCTATAAACTTCTGTAACTTGTTTTATTATGTTTTTAGAAACACTTACGTCTGATTGGTAATCAGAGGCTAAAACCCAAAGTCTTAAAACATCTGCACCAGATTCTTTTATAATCTCTTGAGGTGCTATAACGTTTCCAACAGATTTTGACATTTTTCTTCCTTGTTCGTCAACTGTATAACCATGTGTTAATACTTCTTTATATGGTGCTTTCCCTTTTGTAGCAACACTTGTTAATAGTGAAGATTGGAACCATCCTCTATATTGATCACTACCTTCTAGATACATATCTGCTTCAGGTAATCCACGTTCAGCTATAACAGATTCATGAGTAGATCCAGAATCAAACCAAACGTCCATTATATCTGTTTCTTTCTTGAATTCTGTACATCCACACTCAGGACATTTTGCACCATCTGGCATTAACTCTTTTTCAGATAGTTCATACCATATATTAGTACCATGTTCTTTAACTAATTTTTGGATTTTTTCTAATGATTCATCAGTTACATATTCTTTTTCGCATTCTTTACAATAGAATATTGGTATTGGAACGCCCCATGTTCTTTGACGAGAAATACACCAATCATTTCTTTCTTCAACCATTTTAGAAATTCTTTCTTCACCCCAAGCTGGATACCATTTAACTGTCTTTATTGCATCTAAAGTTTCTTTTCTAAATCCATCAACAGATGCAAACCATTGTGATGTAGCTCTAAATATAACTGGTTTTTTACATCTCCAGCAATGTGGATATGAGTGATTTACTACTTGGCTAGCTAATAAAAATCCATTTTCGTCCAACCATTTTATTATTTCTTTATCAGATTTTGCGTAGAACATATCTTTAAATGGTCCTGCGCCTTCTCCTCTTTGCACACCTTTACTGTCAACACAAACTATTATTTCGCTATTATTTTTTAATCCTAATAAGTAGTCTTCTTTACCATAACTTGGTGCAATGTGAACGCATCCTGTACCAGTTCCAAGTTCTACATTAACTGTGTCTTCACTACCAGTTACCACTTTAGAATCTCTATCTAAGAATGGATGTTTACATACCATTCCTTCTAATTTCTCACCCTTTATAGTATCAACTACTTTGTAGTTCTCTTTACCAGCTATTTCCATTACTGATTTTACAAGTTCTTTAGCAAATACTAATCTTTCTCCGTCACATTCAACTACGGCATAGTCAAAATCAGCACCAACGCAAACCATAGTATTTCCTGGAAGAGTCCATGGAGTAGTTGTCCATATTACTACATATGTATTTTTCTCATCTATTAATCCTTTTCCATCTTTTAATGGGAATTTAACATATGCTGTATTAGAGTTAACGTCTTTGTACTCTATTTCAGCTTCTGCAAGGGCTGTCTCGCAGTCTGTACACCAATAAACAGGTTTTAATCCTTTATAGATATATCCTTTTTGATACATCTTAGAAAAAACTCCAAGTTGTTTAGCTTCCATTTGTGGTTGATATGTTATATATGGATTTTCCCAATCAGCTAAAACACCTAATCTTTTAAATCCTTCTGTTTGTTTATCTTTATATTCCATAGTAAATTGCTTACAAGTATCTCTAAATTGATTAACTGGTATTTCATCTCTATTTAATCCAAGTTTTTCGATTGCTTTCTTTTCTGTAGGCATACCATGTGTATCATATCCAGGAATAAAAGGAGTGTAGTATCCTTGTAAATTCTTATATCTTATTATAGTATCTTTTAATACTTTATTTAATGCGTGACCTATGTGAATTTCTCCATTGGCATAAGGAGGTCCATCATGTAACACAAATGGTGTCTTTCCTTCATTTTTCTTTAACATTTTTTCGTATAAGCCTTTTTCAAATACACTATCAAGTATTTTAGGCTCATTCTCTGGTAGATTTGCCCTCATAGAAAAGTCTGTTTTTGGTAAATTCAAACTTTTGCTATAATCTTTCTTCTCTTCTTCACTACTCATTTTCTTTCTCCTTTACGATTTATATTATTATTTTTATTAACTAAACAAAAAAGCTATTTCATCCAACATAGGACGAAATAGCTTAATTTCCGTGGTACCACCTAAATTCATTGCTAATAATTAACAACCTCATTCCATTTTAACGCATTGTTGTGCGGACTTAACTTACTACTATTTCAGTTAATCTGCTCCAAGGTGATAACAAATAAACTATTTTCCTACTAACATTTCACCAAATAGTTAGCTCTCTGTTGGTTTTATTTTTACTTGTCGCGTCCTTCTCTAAGCATTTATAATATGTACTATAATACCATCATTTACATAATTTTGTCAACAATTTTTAGCCTAAAACTTTTTTTATTATACCTTTTGCAGCTTTTTTTCCACCTAAAATTGCAACACATACCGTCGCTCTATTATCTACGCAATCTCCTCCTGCAAATACATTTCCTATGTTAGTTTCAGAATCTTCATTGGTTTTTATGTAATTCCAATCATCAAGTTCAATATTAAAAGATTTTATAAAATCTATGTCTGGCTTTAAACCAATTGCAAAAACCACTTGATCTGCTTCTTCAATAAATGTTTCTGTATCATCTACTGCTTTACCATCAACAATTTTTGTTCTTACACAATTTAATGACTCGAGTTTTCCATCTTTGAAGTTCCCAGAATCCACTCTAACCAACTCCTTAAATATAACTCCATCTTCATATATTGCATCATCTAATTCCTTTTGACTAGCTGGCATATGAGCTCTATCTCTTCTATATAATATTTTAACTTCTTTTGCTCCCATTTTTGCTGCTACTCTAGCTGCGTCCATTGCTACATTTCCACCACCAATAATGGCAACTTTCCCTAAATTAGTTAAATAGTTTTTCTCAGAGTAATGTCTTATAAATGTGTTTGGATCAAATATATCTTTAGACTCTTCACCTAAAGAATACATCATTGGTTTTGAAGCTCCAAATGCAATAAAAATAGCATCATATTTTTCTTCTAACTCTTCTAATTCTATATCTTTTCCTAGTTCTTTTTTAGTATATGTATTTAATCCAAGTTTATTCAGTTTACCAAATACTTCTTCTACATAACTCTTTTCAAGTCTAAAATCTGGTATTCCATAATATAAAATGCCTCCTAACATTTCATCTTTCTCATACATATCAACCTTGAAACCTTCTTTTAACAATTCAAATGCACAAGAAATACCTGCTGGTCCAGATCCTATTATTGCTACGCTTTTTCCATTACTAGGTTTAATTTCATAATCATATACAATTTTGTTTTCATCTGCCCACTCATTTACGTATCTTTCAAGTTTTCCAATTTCTGTAGGAGTAGACTTAATTCCCCTTACACAACTTCCTTCACATTGTTTTTCCTGTGGACATACAATACTACAAATATGTGAGCATATATTATTATCTGCTAAAATTGTATATGCTTCTCCATTGTTGTTTTCTTTAATTTTTTGTATAAACTCTGGAATCTTAGTTCCAATTGGACATCCTTTTGTACTGCATGGTTTTGTTGGACAGTTTAAACAATAATTTGCTTTTAATATTACGTCGTCTTTACTTTCCATTCATTCTCCTATACTTATTCATCATTATTCTTAAATTCTGAAATAGATGAAACTGAATCTATTTGCATTAATTCAGAAATAACAACATTTTTCTTAATCGCATCTCTAGATTTTGCTTCTATTTTAATTACTCCAGAATCGCCATCCTTAATTTCCTTGATATTTACATGTCTTAATTCTAACTTATAGCCATCAAGTATAGCCTTAATCTCATTTATAGTATTTTTTGGATCTGATGCATTTATCTCTAGGTTTAAGAAATTCATATGCTCTAAACTATCTGCAATAATATGTGAATATGACAAAATGAAGTATACCACTACAGTAGAAAGAATAGCTTCTAAGTAAAAGCCTCCGCCAACCAATAGTCCTATACATGTTATTGCAAGTAAAGCTGCTGCAGTAGTTAATCCCTTTACATTAAATCCATCTCTCATAATCGTACCTGCACCGATGAAACCGATACCTGATAGTAATTGTGCTGGAATTCTAGAAGGATCTCCTCCCATTTTTTCATTTACTCTGAATCCACATATCATAACAAGCATTCCACTAAGACCAACTAATACGTTAGTTCTAAAACCTGCAGGTTTATTCCAAGATTCTCTTTCGTATCCTACTATACCTGCTAAAACACTTATTAAAACAAGTTTAAAAATTATTTCTATTACGTCATTCTCTAGTGCAATAGCTGTCAATTCAATTAATTTATCCATTTTTTCTCCTTTTGTACATTTAATCTCCTTTTATAATATCATTAGTTTATGTTTTTATAAACAATTTTATTAAAATTTTTTCTTATGAACCACTATTTGGTTGAAAGGATTGAAATAAAATGTTAAAATAGAAAAAGCTTTTAGAAGTAATTTATATAGGAGATGATAATATTGGAAAAAGTAAAAAAATATTTCACAGAAAATAAATTATTTATAGTAATAAGTGTTGCACTAATATTTGCCATATCAATGCCACTTATCCAAGAAAGGCTTTTATGTGCAGATGATTATCAATACCATTTTGCTAGAATCCAAAGTATAACTGATTCTTTGAAAATTGGTATCTTTCCAGTAAAAATTCATTATTCAATGGCAAATGGATTCGGATATGGAAGTGGTTTGTTTTATCCAAACTTTTTCTTATATTTTCCAGCCATCATCAACTTATTTATTAATAATTTGACCTTGTCATATAAAATTTTTATTGTCACTATACTATCAATCCTTTACGCTTTTAACTATCATTCTTTCAAATCTGTAACTAAACAGCATAAAACCGCTTTACTCATTACAGCATTAGTTTTTTTATCTAGATGTTTAGTTTTGAATTTATATGATAGAAATGCTTTGGGTGAATTTTTAGGTTTCCTATTTATTGGACCTATAGTATGTGGATTATATAATTATGTATATGATGATTTTGATAAACCTTTTCTTTTAATTATAGGTTTTCTTGGTGTTTTTAATGCTCATTTAATAACATCATTCATATGTCTTATATATGCAATTATTTATTTTTTAATACATATAAAAACATCTATTAGAAATCCAAAAAGATTTTTAAAGTTAATTATTTCTGCAATGATAGTAATACTAATATCAGCTGCTTTTTGGATTCCAATGGTAGAACAACTATCTGTCCAAAAATACAAATTGTCAGATCCTTGGACAAAAATCGAAAACGACGAGTATGCTCCTTTAGACTTATTTGGCGTTAGTAGATATAGCATAGGCTTAATATACACTATATCAACTCCAATCTTATTTTACTCTTTGTTTGAAAGCCAAATTGAAAAAAACAAAAAAGTATTTATTATATTAGCATTAATATTTACTTTTATCATGCTCTTTAGTCCATTTTGGAAATTAACTGCTTCAGTATCAAATATTATCCAGTTTAAATGGAGATTAATTGGATTAACAACTGTTTTAGACTCAATAAGCGTTTGTATAATTTTGGTTTATTATGCAAATAAATATAATATAAATTTTGATGTCATACTAGTTAATGTAATTATATTTGCATTTGTTTTGACTTTTATAAATTTAAATACTGTTGTAGATAATCATGAACTATATAATAATACATATCTAAATGAAATATTATTTGCAGGCGAAAACCAAATTGGTGGAGGTCAAGAATATCTACCTCTTGAATTAGATTACTCCGAGCACTTAATTGAACCCGATGTTGCTTTAACCAATACAACCGAAAGAGTATTATTTCAAAAAGCCGGATTATCTGGTACATGTAAAATTGATCCTGCTAAGAGAATTAAATCTGTAGATATTCCATTTATCTATTATCTAGGTTATTCCGGTTATGTTATTCAGGATGATGAAAGTATTGTTCCATTGGAAGTCACCAAAGACTCTGTTGGACTTGTTAAAGTAAATATTCCTGATAACGTATCTGGAACTTTAGTAGTATTCTATAACGGGACTAAAATACAAAAAATCAGTTATCTAATAAGTATTTTTACTATTATTGGAACTTGTATTTATATAATTATAAAGAAAAGAAAAACCTCAAAATAAATGAGGTTTTTCTTTTTTGACTTATGTAAACTATTGTGCTATAATTAATATGTTATCCCTCGTAGATAACATTGAAAATTGAATAAGGATTTCAAAACTCAGAGTAGATATTTGGTGCATCCCCTTTTGTAAAAATTTGTTTATATGGAGGGTGTGCGTATGAGAAGAAATAGAGAAGAAATTATAAAATTAAGATTTACTATTTTGAATCATTTAAAAAATATCTCAAGAGGAAGATTGTTTAATAGACATAAGGATATTGACATAGCTTTTGTGAATGTTGGCACCAATATGTTAATTTTAGAGTATGAAAACTCTAATCAAGAAGAAAAAGATTTCATTAGGAAAAATCTTTATGATATACATGACGAACTATGCACTTATTTGATACAAGTCGATCCACATAATGAAATCTTTCTTGGATTATTCGACAAGTTAAAAAGCATCTTGTATACTGTTGCATTTCAGAATTTTAAACCAGAAAAAGTCTTCCTATAACTATAACTCTGAGTTTTGGCTCAAAATATAGTGATTAAGAAAGACTTTTTTTAATTAAACAATTGGAGGTGCATCAAGATTCTATTGGAATTTTGATGTCCTTATTCATTTTATGGGATAGTTTTTATAATAACCTCAATTTTATTATCTTCATCTTTAATTGTTACGTCATATTCAAGATCCACATCAATACATTGAATTAGTTTATTTATATTTTCACTATATGTTTCCGTTCCATACTGCGCTTCATCTTTTTGTTCTTCGCTTTCCATATATACTACTCGATTAACTTTTACGTCGTTTTCATCATTTATTTCTCGTATTTTTTCCAGTAATGCACGAGAATAATTTCCTTGTTTTTTGCCTTCATATGATTTTAAAATACTTAATGTTTGGTTTCTCTTATATTCTTCAGAATCCTTGTCATTATTTTCTACTAATTCATTACTTGCCATTTTTGCTTGAATATTATTTGCTTTGTTTTTAATGGATACACTCACCATTAACGTAATAAGTATTAATACTATTAATAACACAAAAAATTTTTTCATATTTTCCTCTCTTAACTTTTTGGTGTAAATATAAAATCCCTTTATTGCTAAAGGGATTTTTTTATTTCTTCTTTTTCTTTACATGAATTTCAAAATCCTCAAATTGAACTACAGCCTCTTTTTCTCCTTCTTTAAATAATGCATTATATGCTGCATCATCTTCTAACAAATGACTATTAGGATTTGCTGTCATATCTCCAGGAACCGGGTTTATTGGCTCGATTTCATCAAAGTCTTTTGGAGAACGTGCTGGTCCAGGAGTTGGTCTTGGAGCAGGAGGTGGAGTTGGTCTTGGTCCTACCTCATTAGTATTCTCTGTAACCACATTTTGTGTTGCATTCCCTACTTTCTTATTTGGATTTACAGGTTCAATTACATTATTTTGAACATTGCTATGCGCAGTGGCTATACTAGCAGTTTTAGTTTGAGTCGCATTAGCATTTGGTTTATGATTAATTATATCTTGAATATTTTGTGGTGATATAGTACCTGCACCTGTTGTTTCTCCATTGTTAGGTGGAGTAGCTGGTCTAGTTGCAGTTACAGTAGTGTTGGCTGTAGAAACAGTATTTGTATTAGCAGCTGCAGGAGCTACATTCGGTCTAACTACTGCTTGAGCTGCATTTCCACTAGCTGGATTAGCTGCCGGAGCTGACGCCTGAGTTGTATTATTAGAAGTAGATGTATTATTAACAGCACTTGAAGTTGTTTGTTGTGTATTTTCCTTATTAACATATATTCTAGATAAAGTGTTTCTATAAGGATCATCTTCTTTTTTGAATAATTTTGAAACTATTTGTTCAAATTTTGGTAAAAATATTTTATTTTGTGTTGAAGTTTCTTTAACATTTGAAAAAATGCTCATTGCATATTTTCTATATCCTTCAAGTATCTTTATACTCATAATTACATCACTTAGTAATGCATTTTCATTTTTTCCATTCAAATTTGTTCTTAACTCCATAAGCTTTTCAGAATATGCTTTTATATTTTTCATATATTCATCATAATATGGAGTCTTTGAATACAAACTAATAACATATTGTTCTGATTCATCTATTAATTCTTCAGCAGAATCTATATTGCAATTTATTTCGGTAATCATAGCTCTAATATTACCAGAGCACTTAATTGCATATACCGTAGCATATGTATGCTTACATGACATACTTTGTGAAAATCCTGAGCATGTGCAATTCATATGTTCTATTTCATCATTTGGTCCAAATTGAAGTTCAACTGTATACTTTTCTCTTCCAAAAACTAAAGCTCTAAAACGACCATTTCTAAGATTTATAACTTCTTGAACTCTTCCTTTGGCAAAATACATTTCTCCATTAACTCTCATTTGAGGTTCAAAATATTCATCGTATCTTGATTTATCTTGAATCCCCAACTTAGTGTATATATCATATTTAGAATTATTAACAATATCTTTAACGGTTAATTTTGATTTCTTATATAAATCTCTTGTTTTTAAATCTTCGTAATAAGCTTCTCCTCTTTGTATATTCATCAATCTATAATAGTTAATAAATACTACAACTGCAAAAACAAGTAAAGCAATTGCTAGCAACACTAATTTTAACAACAACAATACTGCTAGAAAGATACAACTTCCTACCAGTATACCAATTGCATAATATTTTTGTTTGTCTGTTAATGCATAATATTGTTTTTTGGCTTCTTCAACATATGCTTTAATGTTCATAAACAATTCTCCCTGTTTTTTAGCGTCGATTAAAACAATTTTCCCGCTCTTTATATTATAACATTTTTCTAGAATAATAACAAGAATTCAGTATATCTATACTTTATTTAATTTCAAATTCTACTGAATAACTCTTTTCTATGCTTGTGCTTTCTGTCCTATTCATTACCAAATCGAAATTCAACAAATATTTTCCTTTTTCTAATTCTCCATATTGTTTTAACCAGCTAATTTTAATCTCGTTATTAAATGTTTCTTTTAATCTTTCAAATCCCTCATTTTCTACTAATTCTTTTCTATCCGCATCGTTTTTTGCAATTACAATATTACTTATTTCAAATGATTCCGCTTTAGGTTCATTTAAGTCAGATACTATTAATATGATGTCTTTAGAGGTAACAGTTTCTGAATCATACGTTACATCAATATTATTGAATAATGTTTCAATGTCATCTATACTTGAAACATCCACTTCGTAATAATCAAAGTTTGGATAATTATCAATACTAAATGTCTTTATATCAGTTTCTTTTACAATATCATATTTATGTACATATTTTTCAACTCTATCTAATTCTAGGTTTTCATAAGAAGAACCACTATATAAGTCTTTTTCTTGAATCAAACCTGTATTTTCATTTATATAATAAAAATTCTTGTAATGAATTCCATATTCATTTTTAGCAAGTCCTATGATAATACATCTCTCACCATCAATTTCATCTTTTCCATAGTATTCAAATGCATTTTTATACATTGGATCTAATTTAGAAATGTCTAATTTATAATCATAGTATTCATTATAGTATTTTTCAGCAATACTTACGTTCTTATTACAGTTTATGGCTGACTTACCAATGACATATTCAGACTTATTTGCATAATCATATATAACTTCAAAACTATCATTTTCATTTTCTAAATCGGTATTAATCTCATAATAATTATTGTCTATATTGTATTTTTTATAGTTTGATATACATTTTCTTTCACCATCTTCTGCTACATCAAATCTATTTATTTCATAGTAATAGTTATTACTCTTTATTTGTTTTCCAATTTCTAATAATTTATCTACTTTTTCTATTGTATATACATTTAATCTGTAGATAGACATTGATATACATATCATCAATCCTATCATTACTAATATGATAATACATAAAAATATTTTTTTCATATGTACACTTCTCCCATTATTATATAATCATTTTATATATAACTAGAATAAAATACAATTATTTTTTTATTACAAAAAATTGTAATGTTAATGTAACACTCGATAACACGTTTTTATGATATACTTATTATGTAAAAATGTTTTTACTAAGGAGAAATTATGGATAAGGAATATTGTGCCTCATGTTTTGTTGGGCCCAAATACCAAAAAATCAGGAAAAATAGATTTTCTATTCCTGCTTTTTTGCTTGGACCAATATATCTAGCTTATAGAAAAATGATTTTATACGCTATTTTATACATATTTTTAATTATACTAATAGATGTAATTGCGACTTTAACAAACATACCTTTAATCCTACTATCACTAATATTTTTCAACATATTATTAGGATTTTTTGCTTCAAACTTATATTTAAGTTTTGTTGATGGAAAGGTTGAAAAAATAATTAGTAGCAATACTAGAAGTTTAGAAGATGACTGCAAATCTAAAGGTGGAACTAGTATCATTTGTGCAATACTAATATGTCTTTTACAAGGAGCTCTTATAACAGCTGTTGTTTTTCTTTTCTCGCTTCAAATGTTTACAAGTATTTTCAACGATCCATCTAGTATAACTGAAATACCTGTTAATACACCTTCACTTATTGTTGGTGATAATAAAGCGACTTCATATACAAAAAAGGTACCTTATGAAGATGGAGTTAATCTTTCTGATATAATTTCATTTTCTTTACCTAATTACGCAATAGACTTAGATGAAGCAGATACCTCAACAGTAAACACAGGAGTCCATAATAAAAAGACATTTTATATTCCTAGAGAAGAATTGTTTGATGTCACAAAAGTTAATACATCAAAAGAATTAGATTATATAGAAATAACTATCGGAGCTATTAGTATCGGTGTTGATGAAAAAACATATGCAAATAGCCACTACAAAAAATTAGATAAAGAAAACTATATTTTAGAAACAAAAACAACTAAAGATAAAAACTATGAATGGAATGTTATAGAATCATCAACTAGTGATGAAATATATGCTTATGGGAATGTCAATAACCATACTATATACATTTCTATGAAAAAATCTGAATCAGCATTAATTGTTCCAGCATATTTTAATAAACTATTTAGTCAATTAATTTCTACTATCACATCAGACCCTGCATTTGAGTATACTGAAGGTTGGATAGATAAAGGTCTAATATTTACTTTACCTGAAGAAGAACCAGAAGAGCTTCCGCAAGTAATTGAATTAGATCCCGAAATAGAAGATGAACCAGAGCCAGAGAGTTCTCCAGAACCAACTCCAGCTCCTGAACCAACTCCAGCAACAGAAAATGATTTAAACCGTTTTAGTTTAATAGATGATTTGCTAGTTGAAAATCAAAGAGTTTCACCTAACGATTATATTAATATAAACATAGACGAAACTCTTTTAAATAAGGTAGAAACCGATAGTAAAATAATTTATACATATTCGCAAGATCCATCTTGTACATTTACAATAACTGTATTAAAAAAATATACAAAACTATCTTCTCTTCTTGAAGAAGTAAGGCAAGTTGGTGGAAATTTTGGATTATCAAATACACCTGTTAATTATTTAGATTGGAATGTTTTTTCAACTATAAAAGATGATGGTAGCGATTCCGGAACAATGTATATTTGGGCAGAAGTACGTGATATTATTATTCAAGTTAAAACGTCTTATCCGCCGGGATCTATTCAAGGAATCTATCCTGAATCATACACTACATCTTTGAATTTATTATTAAATGGAATAACAGCAAAATAAAAAACGCACTTCATTACTGAAGTGCGTTTCTTATATGTTATCTATTTGCCAATCTATTGGTTCTACTCCATTTTCTTTTAAATATTCATTAGTTTTTATAAAATGGTTATTACCAAAAAAACCATGATTAGCTGAAAAAGGACTAGGATGTGCAGATTTTAGCACCAAGTGTTTTGGATTTTTTAGCAACGATTCTTTTGATTTTGCAAAATTTCCCCAAAGTAAAAATACGACTGGTTCTTCTTTTTTATCTATTTCTTCAATAATTTTATCTGTAAATATCTCCCAACCTTTTCCTCTATGAGATGCCGGCATATCTTTTTGAACAGTTAGAACAGAGTTCAATAGTAGCACTCCCTGTTCTGCCCATTTCATCAAATATCCATTATTAGGTATATAACAACCTAATTCAGCATTCAATTCTTTATATATATTTTTTAGTGAAGGTGGAATTGTTATTCCTGGACATACTGAAAATGATAAACCATGCGCCTCTCCTTGACCATGGTATGGATCTTGTCCTAAAATAACAACCTTAACTTTGTCATAAGGAGTACGACTCATGGCTTGAAATATATTTTTCCTGTCTGGAAAAATAGTTTTTGTTTGATATTCATTATCAACAAAATCATGTAATTTTTTATAGTAGTCCTTTTGTGCTTCTCCTTCTATAATATTTTTAAAGTAATTCATTTTTTTCTCCTATTAACCATGAATATCATCATCATCTTCTTCGTCATCATCATATGTTGAAATAATTTCTCTTGCAGAAACTCTTTTCTTATCTCTACAGATTTCAACATATTGAGAAATTAGCTCTTTTACATTACTTGAATCTTTAACATCTTTAATATCAATTTCCGGTGCAGTTTTATCTCCTGAACATATATGAATTGTTCCAACGCCAAATATTCTTTGAAGAAATCCTCTATATAATGTTATATCTGTCACTTTATATAATTTTATTTCTTCCTCTTTTAAAGAGAAAATTCCAGTTTGAATAATCAATTTCTCTTCTGTTAATTTATAATTTGTGAATGATAATGGTAGTCCAAATATAGGTCTTTTCTTATCTTTCCATAATTGTTCTATTTTATCCATATTACCCTCCATATTTTTCTTTATATAGTTATATATCATATTTTTAATAAAACAGCAATAAAAAGGATGGAAGATAATCTTCCATCCTTTAATTATTCATTTTCTCTTTTTATACCCATACTCGAACCTTTTACAGATGTATTATTTGCATTATACATTCTTGACTCTGATGAGTGATTAACTCTTTTAATGAAACTTTCTCTTCCATCTACATTAGAAACATTTCTTTGTGTTTCTTTTTCATAATAGTTTCTCACACCAGTATTACGATAATGGCTATATATTGCACCCATATAGATTAATCCTGCTATAAGGATTATCCAAAAATATTCAAATTCGAACATTGTATACGTAAGAATTCCTAATATCTCAATAATAGCTGTAATTAACAACAATTTTGGCATATAAATAGGTACACTGCCCATTGTTTCGTTGGTTCTAGCATTTACTGCAACATAGTGTAGTAAATTGTCTCCACCTTTTTTCTCCATATAGCTATATAGCCAAACTGGCAAATATGCTGATTTCCATTGACGTCCTTTTGTAACAAAATCTTGAATCTCCCAATGAACTCCACGATCAAATTGTTTGATAGTGTCGTTAGCAGCATTTCTAGCTATATCTTTTGATTGTTCTTCAATAATAGGTTTTAATTCATCAACATTTGTATCACGTTTTTCAGAAGTAAAACCTCGAAGATAATTTGCATCCCATTTTGCACAATTTTCAGTATCAAAAGGCATAATAGAATTAATAATATTATTCGTTTTATTACGTGAAGACCTATCTAATCGTTCAACATTAGATTCTAGAGTTAACCCAGAAATCGTAATATCAAAATTTCTATCTAAAGAATAAAGCTCATAATCATAGTAAGTTCTTGTATTATCTCCATGTTTTTCTGTATAGGAACGTATCTCTTTTTCACCTTGTCCAGAAAATGTAGCATGACCATTTACATCAACAATCATATATGGAAAATAAACTCCCATAATATTTTCTGTTGTAAATTCTTTTTTAAACTTAGGATTAGCATAGAATTTTCTTTTATTTACAAATTCTTCTATCTTTTCCTGTGCTTCTTTCTTTGAAAGCTTAAATGGTAAAACTACATCTGGAACACTTCCATTTGGGACTTGTTGATTAATAGATAATACGTTTCTACACCAGTGGCATCTTGCAGATGTTGCTTCAGCAGTATCGACTACTACTTCAGCTCCACAACTTGTACATTTCAAAGTAATAATACCCTTACTTGCATCCTCAGTGATGTCTTTTGTACCAGAAGCAACAATCTCACCTTTAAGTTGGCTAAGATTTTCTTCCATTCCTGCTATTTTTTCAGGTTCAAATTCATGTCTGCAAAAATTACATCTTAACTTACCTGTTTTGGTATTAACAGATATATCTGTTGAACCACACTTAGGACATTTTGTCTGCCCATCTTTTGCTCCAACGTCTGTTTCAACTATTTTAGGTTCATTAGGATTTAGTTCTTCATCCATTCTTTATACCCCCAAAAGTTTTGCTTTAGCAGCGTCAAATTCTTCTTGACTAATAACTCCTTGATCTAGTAATTTTTTAAGTTTTGCTAATCTCTCATATGGATCCTCTTCTTTTTTATCTTCAG
>Ga0247610_10002645_pt1 | contig 20420 bp, 15 predicted proteins | sample 174DNAGHGhighgp2_FD_193483 | JGI IMG/M metagenome (GOLD analysis project Ga0247610, IMG submission 193483) | Sheep rumen microbial communities from Palmerston North, Manawatu-Wanganui, New Zealand - 1742 DNA GHGhigh gp2 | ecosystem: Host-associated > Mammals > Digestive system > Stomach > Rumen...
GGTATTGGCTACATATTTCGCGTCCAGTTCCTGTAAGTTGCTCATGTTCTCACTCTCCTGTCACCATCGTGCCCGCGCCTTCATCTGTAAGAAGTTCCATTAGAATGGAATGAGGCACGCGCCCGTCCATGATAATTACATTTTTTACGCCGTGGCTGATGGCATCTTCGCAGCATTTTACTTTGGGAAGCATGCCCCCCGCGATGATGCCTTCCTCCTTCAGCTTTGCCGCTTCGGCAATGGTAATCGCAGGGATCAGCGTTTTTTCATCGTCCTTGTCCCGCAGTATGCCGGGTACATCCGTCATGAGGATGAAGGTTTCGGTGCTTAACGCGCCGGCTATACAGGCCGCCGCCGTGTCCCCGTTAATGTTATAGGCGTTTCCTTTTTCATCGCAGCCGATAGTGGAAACCACGGGGATATATCCCTTTTCCAGCAGATCCAGAATCGGTTTCGGGTTCACATGGGTCACTTCGCCTACATAACCCAGCCTTTCATCTTTTACGGTACATTCAATGAGCCGTCCGTCCACGCCGGAAAGTCCTACCGCATTGCCGCCGTGCATCTGCAGCAGGTTCACCAGGGATTTGTTGACTTTGCCTGCCAGGATCATCTCCACAATATCCACCGTTTCTTTGTCGGTGACCCGCAGGCCGTCCACGAATTCCGCTTTTTTCCCCAGGCGTTTCATCAGGTCGTTGATCTCCGGCCCGCCGCCGTGCACCAGTACGATTTTTACGCCTACATGCCACAGCAGCACGATGTCTTCCATGACCTGCTGTTTCAGTGTTTCGTTGATCATGGCGTTGCCGCCGTATTTGATGACTACAATTTTCCCGCTGTGTTTTTTTATATACGGCAGCGCCTGCACCAGGATCTGTGCCCGCTCCGCGTTTGAGTAAGAATATGGCATAACGTTTCCCCTCTTTGCCCCTCTGGCAATGATTCCATTACCGCAACATTTCTGCGACGGTCAGCTCCTTTGAACTCCGCTGGCGCAGTCTTTCAAAAAATACCGGCGGCAGTTACGAGCGATAGTCGCCGTTGATCTTTACATAATCGTAGGTCAGGTCGCAGCCCCAGGCGGTCGCTTTCGCGCTGCCGCTGTTCAGGTCCACAAGGATCGTAATTTCTTTTTCCAGCAATATTTCTTTGGCAGTTTCCTCGGAAAAATCTACGCCGGCTCCGTTTTTACACACCGGAAGGATCCCTTTGGCTGACTGGAACGCTACGTCTACTTTATTCACGTCCAAATCGGCGCCGCTGTAGCCGATGGCGCACAGTACGCGGCCCCAGTTGGCATCCGCGCCGAACATGGCAGCCTTTAACAGACTGCTGGTTATAACACTCTTGGCTACAACGGCAGCGGTCGCTTCATCCGCGGCGCCTGTCACGTCGCATTCCAGCAGTTTCGTCGCCCCTTCCCCGTCTCCCGCAATATCGCGGCAAAGGGAAATGGTCACCGTGTTCAGGGCTTCCATAAACGTATCAAAGGCGGGGCCTTCCGCCGTAATTTCTTCGTTACCGGCCAGTCCGTTCGCCAGGATCGCCACCATGTCATTGGTGGATGTATCCCCGTCCACGCTCAGCATATTAAAGGTCTTCTGTACATCGTGACTCAGCGCTTTCTGAAGCATGGCCGCAGAAATAGCCGCGTCCGTCGTAATGAACACCAGCATAGTGGCCATGTTGGGATGGATCATGCCGCTGCCTTTGGCAATGCCGCCCAGCCGGCAGGCCTTGCCGTCAATTTCAAATTCCACCGCAATTTTTTTCATCACCGTGTCGGTGGTCATGATGGCTTTAGCCGCTTCTTCATCGCCGTTCTCCGACAATCCTTCTGCCAGACTATCCATGCCGTCGGCAATCGGCGTAATATTCAGTTTCTGTCCGATGACGCCGGTGGATGCAACCACCACATCTTCGGCTTTGATTCCCAGTTTTTCCGCAGCCAGCGCGCTCATCTGTTCCGCAATCTCAATCCCGTTGCTGTTGCAGGTATTGGCGTTACCGCTGTTGCAGATCACTGCCTGGGCGATGCCGTCGGCAATGTGCTGTTTCGTCACGGTAAGAGGCGCGCCTTTCACAAGGTTCGTCGTATAAACCGCCGCCGCATGGGCCGGCACTTTACTGAAGATCAGCGCCAGGTCGTTTTTATCGTTCCGTTTCCGGATGCCGCAGTAGATCCCGTTTGCGGTAAATCCTTTTGCAGCGCACACGCTGCCTTCTATCTGTTTCATCACTTATTCCTCCATTCCCAGTTGCAGCCCTGTCGTTTCCGGCAGTCCCAGCACAAGATTCATATTCTGTATCGCAGCGCCGGACGCGCCTTTGCCTAAATTGTCAAAGCGGGCAACCAGCAAGATCCGTTCCTCATTTCCGGCAACCGTTATTTCCATGTCGTCCCGCCCCGCATAGGCTGCGGCAGACAGGAATCCGTTCTCATCTGTCCTTTCTCGGTATCGGATCAGCGGCCCCGGGTACGCTGCATTATAAATTTTCCGGATATCCTCCAGGGAACCCTGCAGTTCTTCCTTAAATACGGATACCGTGACTTCCATGCCGCTGTAAAAATCCGCCACGATGGGACAGAACACCGGACTGTTTTCCAGCCCGCAGACCGCATTCATCTCTTTCAGATGTTTATGGGCCTGCCCCAGCGCGTACTGCCGCGGCGCATTCAGCAACGGGTTTCGCAGGGGGTCTTCATATTCGGCGATCATGTTTTTCCCGCCGCCGGAATATCCGGTAAGGGAAAAGCAGGTAAGCCGCACATCTTTTTTCAGCACGCCCGCTTCTTCCAGCGGCGCAATTAATGCGATGAAACCGCTGGCATGGCAGCCCGGGTTGGCAATGTACTTCGCTTTTGCGATCCGTTCCCGTCGTCCGGGCAGTTCCGGCATGCCGTACTCCCATCCTGCTGCGGTGCGGTGCGCGGTAGATGTATCAATGATAACAGCCCCGCTTCCTTCTGCCAGCGTTACCGCTTCTGTCGCCGCCGCATCCGGCAGACACAGGAACGCAATATCCGCATTCCGAAATGCTTCCTGCCGGGCCTTTGCATCCTTGCGGACCGCTTCGTCCAGGGTAATCAGCTCAATATCGTTTCGCATGCATAATCTTTCACGAATTCGCAATCCGGTCGTACCGGAACTCCCGTCAATAAATACTTTTGTCATGATAAGCCCCATTCTTCCACAGCGCGTTATAAATCATCCATTACTAAATCAAACCATCTGTTTTTAATTACATGTAATAATAGATGAATTTTATTTCCATGTCAAGTCATTTTTGCATAATTATGTATATAGCATGAATGATAATTAAAAATCCCCTTTCTGATATACAGTTTGAAACACTTTTCCCTGTATATCGCGAAAGGGGATTTGTTTTTCTTTCCAGAACCGCTGATGCATTCGTCGGCAGACTTGTTCAGGGAAGCGCCGGTTAATTCGTCTGCACTTCCTAACCTCATTGCATCAGCGTTCTCTTAATTTATCCGACGAATCGTGTATTATCTGTTTTTCAGATTGATTGCCGCCTGCGCAGCCGCCAGCCGGGCAATGGGCACGCGGAATGGCGAGCAGGAAACATAGTTCAGTCCCAGCTCCTGGCAGAAAGCCACGGAAGAAGGATCGCCTCCATGTTCGCCGCAGATGCCGCAATGCAGCATGGGGTTTTCATTCCGGCCTTTTTCCACCGCCATCTTCATCAGCTGGCCTACGCCGGTCTGGTCCAGTTTGCTGAAGGGATCGAATTCATAAATTTTATGATCGTAATAGGTTTCCAGGAACTTGCCTGCGTCGTCGCGGGAAAAACCGAAGGTCATCTGCGTCAGGTCGTTGGTTCCGAAACTGAAGAAGTCCGCTTCTTTTGCCACTTCGTCTGCCGTCAGCGCCGCCCGGGGAATTTCAATCATGGTGCCGACTTTATAGTTCAGGAAATAGCCCTGCTCTTTCATTACTTTTTCCGCAGTCTCCACGATGATATTTTTTACAAACAGCAATTCCTTACGGTCGCCGATCAGCGGAACCATGATCTCCGGAACGATATCGTAATTCATTTCTTTTTTCACCGCAATGGCCGCTTCGATGACGGCCCGGGTCTGCATACGGGAAATTTCCGGATAAATGACGCTGAGGCGGCAGCCCCGCAGGCCCATCATGGGGTTGAATTCATGCATTTCATCGCAATGGGCTTTTACCTTTTCATAGGTGAGGCCCATGCTTTCTGCCAGCGCCCGCATATCCGCTTCCGTCTTTGGCAGGAATTCATGCAGGGGCGGATCCAGAAAACGGATGGTCATGGGACGTCCCCGCAGCGCTTTGTACATTTCGATAAAATCCTGGCGCTGGTAGGGGATCAGTTCATTCAACGCCGCTTCGCGCTGCTCTACGGTATCCGATAAAATCATGCGGCGGAATTTGGGAATCCGTTCCGCATCAAAGAACATATGCTCTGTACGGCACAGTCCGATGCCTTCCGCGCCAAGCCGCACGGCGTTTTCCGCGTCTGCCGGCGTATCTGCGTTGGTGCGAACCTGCATTTTGCGGAACTGATCGGCCCAGCGCATGATGCAGCCAAAGTTTCCGCTGATCTCCGCTTCTACGGTAGGGATCGCTCCTTCGTAAATCGTGCCGGTGGAACCGTCAAGGGAGATGTAATCCCCTTCATGATAGGTCGTCCCGTTCAGATCGAAGGTTTTTTCTTCTTCATTTACTTTCAGTTCGTTGCAGCCGGATACGCAGCAAGTGCCCATCCCTCTGGCCACAACGGCCGCATGGCTGGTCATACCGCCGCGGGCCGTTAAAATCCCTTCTGCGGCATGCATGCCTTCAATATCTTCCGGCGATGTTTCCAGCCGGACCAGGATGACGCGCTCCCCTTTTGCCGCAGCATTCTTTGCGTCTTCTGCCGTAAAATAAACTTTACCTGCGGCGCTTCCCGGGGAGGCCGGCAGCGCATGCCCGATTACCTTTCCTTCCTTCAAAGCATTGGCATCAAAGGTCGGATGCAGCAGCTGGTCCAGGGATTTTGCTTCGATACGGAGCAACGCTTCTTCCGGTGTGATCATGCCTTCATCCACCAGATCGCAGGCAATGTTGATGGCCGCTTCTGCCGTCCGTTTTCCGTTTCGGGTCTGGAGGAAATAAAGCTTGCCTTCCTGAATTGTAAATTCCATATCCTGCATATCCCGGTAATGGCTTTCCAGTTTATGGGCCAGCCGGATAAATTCGCGATAGCAGCTGGGCATATCTTCTTCCAGCTTGCTGATGGGCTGGGGGGTGCGTACGCCGGCTACCACGTCTTCGCCCTGGGCGTCGATCAGGTATTCGCCGTAGATGCCTTTGGCGCCGGTTGCCGGGTTACGGGTAAATGCAACGCCCGTGCCGGAGGTGTTCCCCATATTGCCGAATACCATGGTCTGGATATTGACCGCCGTGCCCCAGTCGCCCGGGATATCGTTCATACGGCGGTACACATTGGCGCGGGGATTGTCCCAGGAGCGGAACACCGCTTTTACCGCTTCCAGCAGCTGCATGGCCGGTTCCTGCGGAAAATCGCTGCCAATGGCCTCTTTGTAAATCGCTTTAAACCGTCTGATCAGCTCTTTCATGTCGCTGACATCCAGATCCACGTCAAATTTAACGCCTTTTTCTTCTTTGATTTCATCAATGATCTTTTCAAATTTCGACTTGGGAATTTCCATGACCACATCGGAGAACATCTGGATGAAGCGGCGGTAGGAATCGTAGGCGAACCGGGGATTTTTTGTCTTACGGGCAAACCCTTCTACCGAAATATCATTCAGCCCCAGATTCAGGATCGTATCCATCATGCCCGGCATGGAAACACGGGCGCCGCTGCGGACCGATACCAGCAGCGGATCGCTGTTGTCTCCGAAAATTTTTCCGTTTTCTTTTTCCAGCCAGCGCAACGCCTGAAAGATCTGCCGCTGGATCTCATTGGAAATTTTTCTTCCGGATTTATAATAATCGGTGCACGCTTCCGTTGTAATCGTGAATCCCATCGGGATCGGAAGCCCCAGATTTGTCATTTCCGCCAGGTTAGCGCCCTTGCCGCCCAGCAGTTCTTTCATCTGTGCATTTCCTTCATTAAATCCGTAGACCCATTTTTTAACTGTTGCCATAATACCAATACCCTCTCTTCCTTGTTAACCACCCTGAGGGACAACCTTATGCCGCCTCTTTCCAGCCATCCGCCAAAAGACGGACCGGTTTCAAAAAACAATCCTGCCGCATGCATAAGCAAACGGCAGGTTGATTAAACGAATCACTTATTAAATTGCTTTTGCTTATAAAAATACTGCTATTGTATAGATAATCTGTCAATCCCTGAATTATTTAACGATATCCCCTTCATTAAACGGATCGCCGCAACGGGGGCAGAACTTAGGAGGATTGTGCGGATCTTCCGGTTCCCAACCGCACTTGTCGCACTTGTAAAGCGGTGCGCCTGCCGGTTTGCGGGAGCCGCAGTTCGGACAGAACTGGCCCTGGTTCACGCTGCCGCAGCTGCAGGTCCAGCCTGCCGGTGCTGCCGGCTGCGGTTTGCCGCAGTTGCTGCAGAATTTTCCGGTGTTGCCTTTGGCGCCGCATTCGCAGTCCCAGCCGCCTGCCGCAGGTTGCGGAGCCGGTTTCGGTTTGCCGCAGCCGCTGCAGAAATTACCGGTGTTGCCGGTATGTCCACAGGCGCAGGTCCACCCGGCCGGTGCGGCTGCCGGAGCCGGCGCCGGTGCAGGCTGCTGCGGCGGATACGGCTGTTGGGGAGCCTGTCCATAGGGAGGCGGATAGCCGCCAGGCCCGTATGCGTTACCCATGGCCATGCCGCCGGCCATATTTGCCATGCCCATTCCGATAAAGGCGCCCATGGGTCCCATGCCGCCTTCATTAGCAGATGCGTTACGGATACCGTCAGCGGTAGCGTCAGTCAGAACACCCAGGCGCATTTCCGGATTGCTCATCATAGCGCCCATCTGTACTTTCTGCAGCTTCGCTTCGTCTTCTTCGTTAGCCTTCACGCTGTTCACACCGAAGGAAACGATTTCGATACCGCGCAGGTCGCGCCACTTGTTGGACAGTACGTCATTCAGGGCGTCTGCCAGTTCCATGGTGCGCATCGGCAGTTCGGTATAATCGATACGCTGTGCGGAAATTTTCCCGAAAGCCGGCTGCAGCGCAGTCAGTAATTCAGATTTCAGCTGGCTGTCCCATTGGCTGCGCAGATACTGTTCCGGAGCGTTGCCTGCAATCGTGGAATAGAAAAGAATGGGGTCTACGATCTTATAGCTGTATTCGCCAAAGCAGCGGATACGTACCAAAAGGGAACGTCCGGTATTTTCTTCAATAACTTTGAACGGAATTTCGGCAGGAGTACCATATTTGTTGCCAATAATTTCCTTCGTGTTGAAATAGTAAACGCGCTGATCTTTCCCGGTATCGCCGCCAAAGGTAAAACGTTTACCCATGCGCTGGAATACCTGGATTACGCTTTCTTTTAAATCGCCTGTGAAAACCGACGGTTCCGTCGATTTATCATAGGTGTATTCGCCGGGTTCCGCACACAGGTCAACAACCTTGCCCTGTTCTACGATCATCATGCACTGTCCCACGTTGACCGCAATCACCGAACCGTTGGAAATGATATTATCTTCCCCGCTGGTGTTGGAACTGCGTCCCTGGCTGCTGGTCCGTTTCTGTCCTTTTGTCATCAGGACGTCCGGAGTCATGCTGTCACAGTAAAAATACTCTTTCCACTGGTCGGCCAGTACGCCGCCAATGGCGCCCATGCCTGCTTTAATTAAGCCCATGTGTGTTTCCCTCCTTAATAATAAATTAAATGATTCGCTTTTGCCTCCTGCGCCCTGCCTTCCCTATAAGGACAGAGCCTGATCGGTCAAAGCGCTTTCTCTTTTTCATTTTACCACAAATTGATATTTTTACATAGCAGAATTACCGCAAAAATGAATATAAGGAAAATTTATGTCTTTTTTATGTTTCTTCTATAAATTAAAATTGACAATGAGCAAAATTTATCCGATTTATTTTTTCGGGCTCAGCGCAAAAACACGGGCAGGCAGACCGGTCGCTCCTTCGATACGCGGCCAGGAAGCAAACAGCAACGCTCCGGCGGGAGCTACTTTATCCAGATTCTGCAACACTTCAATCTGCAGCTTCCCCTGGCCCAGCACATACCGTTCGCAGGCAAGGTCCCCTGCTTCCACCGCCAGATAGCTGGCGTCCGTATCCAGGGTTTCGTGACCGTTGGCTGCCGCTTTGCGTTCTTCAAAAATATATTTCAGCGCGTCCATAGACCACCCCGGGCAATGCTCATTACCGTCTTCTCCCACATTGGCCAGTTTGTCCATATCCGGCCAGCGTTTATACCAGTCCGTCCGTAACGCTACAAAAGCGCCTTCCGGAATTTCGCCGTATTTTGCCTCATACGCTTTGATATCCTCTACGGAAACCGCGTAATCCACATTTGCTTTTGCTTTCTCACTGATATCGATCACGACCAGCGGGAACACAAATTCATTCACGCCATAAGCCTCGGACAGCGGCGCCTCTTTCACAAAATGCCCGGGAAAATCTACATGGGTACCAAACTGACCGGGAAATTTGAAAGTATGGATCAGACACTCCAGCATCGGGTTCCCCCAGTCAAACACGACCTTGCCCAATTCCACGGATCCTTCCGGTATCCCGCTCCAGAACGGACTTTCATTGTTCAACGAGTGGGAAAGTTCGATCCACTCATACTGTTCCGATTTCAATTCCTGCAATACAGACCAAAGTTTGTTTTCCATGATCTCCCCTCCAATATATTTTGTTCAGGCCACCGGGTTATGCGCCAGCACGTTTGCCAACGCACCTTTATTTAATTTTATTCAACAGTTCAGCCAGTTCCGCAGCGGAAGGATCTCCGGCATAACAGGTCATGATCGGCTGCTGTCCCAGCATCAGCGTATTGCCGGATGCGTAGGCATTGGACTTATTGTGCCCGTTATGATAAGCGGCCGCCAAATTCCCTAACACAAAATAGGATCGTTCCGCACCGCTCATATCATTGGCCGCCGCCGGCTGTACCAGCGCTTTCCCGTTCACTTTTACTACGCCTTTTTCTGCTGTTGCATGTTTGCCGCTATATTCATGCAGTTTCTTTACGTAATTATCACGGCGCTGCTGATGGGTCGGATGATCGCTGGGCGAGAAAATTTCTCCGGCAAAACTGGTCTTGGATTTTCCGTATTTTTCTTCCACCCGCTGCCAGATGGCCGCTGCCGCCCCCGGATTATATCCGGCGTTGACCACATAATCAAAAGCCAGGTTATCCGCTTCCCATTCGTCTTTTTTAGTAATGGCAACGGTATCAATCTGGTTGACCAGAACGTTCAGGGCGATGTTTGACAGGGCCGAACCGCCCACTGCCGAACCTACCATCGCTGCGCCAATGGCTACATTTAATTTTTTGCGCATGGCAGATGCCACATGATTCTTCTGCCCGTGTCCCATTTCATGGGCCAGTACCACGGCAACTTCATCCTGATTATCTGTCAGGCTGTACATCCCCTCGTTGACGCTCATCACATGGCCCATACTGCAAAAGGCGTTAAATGTATTCTGTTTATTGATAAAATACAGATAGGGTTTTTTATGGATGCTCGGATCTACAGCCGCAATCCCTTTGGTCAGGCGCGGCATCATCTCATCCAGCTGCTGCATCCGGTAATAATTATCCGAAACGCCGTATTTTTTCTTAAAAGCAGCAAACAGTTGCTGCCGTCCTTCCTCCGTCTGATCAAAATATTTGATCTGCGCATCAACCTGCTGTTTGGCGGCTGCCCCCTGTATAACCGTACCAATGATCGATCCAAGGTTTCCTGCTTCCGCTGCGGGAACAGGAAGAACGGCGCTAACCGAAATTCCCACGATACCGCATAAAATTGCTGCGCTTATTTTTTTCTTCCATGATTTCGCTGTCATAACCGCACCTCCCGGCATTTATTTATTTTTAATCTGAAACGGGACCTGCAACAAATTCCTATAATTAAATTTTATACAAATTTGACCTATTTTGCAACCTTCTTTGTCTGATTTACTTTTTCCGCCCAAGCCCGGAACCGTCCTACGTAATCTCCCGCGCAGGCGCCTATACTTCCGAACCCGGACGCATCCTGTTTGTAAACCGTAAACAGCTGCATGTCTTCATAATAAATTTCGGCCCGGTCATTCGCTTCAAAAACAATAAAGTGCGTCGGGTCAATGATTTCTTTCTGCCGGACCTGATACAGCGCTCCGGCCAACAATTCCGCCCGGTAAAACGGATCGTTGCCGCCGGCCGTTTCCCGGATTGCAACCTCCCACGGCCCGTCTTTAAAAGATTCCCTGACAAAGGCCCCGCCGTCTGCTTTCTTTGACGGCGTCGGCAGGATATTGAGCGGATTCAGCAGTTTATGCATATTTTGAATACGCTGCTCCGGCTGCGGATGGCTGTCAAAGATGCCCCAGCCCGGATTCCCGTAATCGGCAGCCAGCTTCTGCAGTTTGTGCATAGTCACCAACATGGCGAAAGGACTGTATCCTGCTTTCAGCGTGTACGCAAATCCCTCCCGGTCTGCAGCGCTTTCATCCGCACGGCTGTATCCGGCAGCCAGCGCATCGCTGACCACCATACCCATGGCCATAACATCACCATTGCCGGATGCGGCCCCTGCCAGAATCGCCAGCAGCTGCGTCAGCATATTTTTTTCCATCTGGTGGACCGTGTGGCGCTTTACCACATGTCCGATCTCGTGCCCTAACACGGCAGCCAGTTCCGCATCGGAAGGCATATAATCCAGCAGTCCCTTGAACACAAAAATGTACCCGCCCGGACAGGCCAGCGCGTTAACGTCTTCTGTATTCAACACCTTGAAAGTGTATTTTATATTTTTGCGGCCGCAAACGTCCACCAGGCTTTGCCCGATACGGTTGACCCGTTCATTGATCTGCGGATCGTTGAGCACTCCATAATGGGCTTCGATCTGTTCCGCCGCGGCCTTTCCCATGTCGAGTTCCTGTTTCTCGCTGATCATTCCCGCCTCTGCAGAGCGGCCGGAAATCATCATAACCGCAAAACAGAACAAAGAGATTATCAGTCTGAAAAAATGTTTCACGTGAAACTCTTCCATAAAATGATTGTCGATCCAAATTTTTTCTATATTTTGCATAAAGAAATATATCCTTTCAAAATATTTTGTCGGTTCCCCCAAGGCGGCGCCGTCTGAATCAATTTTTTAAAATCAAATTACGCCGTCTTCTTTTAACTGCCGGATCTGTTCCGCGGAATACCCCAAATGTGTTAACACGCTCCCGTTATGTTCTCCCGCATACGGCGCGCGGAATCTTACGCTGCCGGGCGTATCTGACATCGCGACCGCGGTTTTCAGATAGGTAACGCTGCCAATATCTTCCGTCTTTGTTTCCACCATGCCGGAAGCTTTTGTAAGATCATTTTCCAGCGCTTCCTCCGGACTGTACACCGGAGTCACGCAAAACGCGCCCCCTTCTGTCAGCTCCAGCCATTCGTCCCGCGTCTTTGTTTTTATTTTATTTTGTATAATGGCGGTAATTTCCTTTTCGTGGGAAAAATCATACTGCCGTTCCGCCAGTTCGGGCAACTCTGCAATTTCACAGAATCGTTTCCAGAATTTAGGCTCAATGGTTCCCACGCTGATATATTTTTTATCTTTCGTCTGGTACACATCATAATAGTGCGCCCGTCGGCCAAAAGGCGTATCCCCCGTAACCCTGCATCCTAAAATGCTGGCCAGGGAAACGATCTGCATGCTCAGCGCCGTATTATACAGACTGATATCGATATACTGTCCCCGGCCGGTCCGCTCCCGCGCCAGCAGCGCCATGGAAATCGCCGCTACAGCATTCAGGCTGCCGCCAAGAGCCGAAACCTGTACTTCGCTGATGGAAACGTTGCCGCAATCATTCAGGAAGTTCATGCCGGATAAACCGATAATATTCAAATCGTGGGCAGGCTGGTTCCTGAATTTACTCTCCTGCCCAAATCCGGTGATGGAACAATACACCAGGCGGGGATTCAGCGCATGCATCTCTTCATATCCCAGTCCTTTTGACCGCAGGTAACCGGGCCGGAACCCTTCAATAAAAACGTCTGCTTCCTGCAGCATTTTTTTCAGGATTGCCTGTCCCGCTTCTGTTTTTACATTCACCGTAACCCCTTTTTTATTCCGGTTCAGCGCCAGGTTCCAGCTGCTCATACCGGGAGCAAGCTGCGGCGCAAACGCACGATTAGGATCCCCTTTTACACCTTCCACCTTGATGACGTCCGCGCCAAAATCCGCCAGTACCATTCCGCAATACTGCCCGGGCAGCCATTGGGAAAAATCTATAACCTTAATTCCCTGTAACGCAGTTTCCATATTATATACCTTCCCTTCAGGATGAACTTCGTTTTTTATGATTCAAATATTGCGTAAACGGTTCACATCCGGTTCATTTTCGCAATAATGAATCTGTTGAGTTTTATTGTATCATAAAAATGTAACATTAATATGAAGTTTCGCTTTTGTTTTTTAAGGAAACGCTTTCCCCATGGCAGGATTGCCCTTGTTATCTGCAGCCGCAACCGCTATAATTAAGGAAGCGCTGGATTCGCTCATAAATCGCCTGTGCGCACGCAATCCTTTCGCAGGCCTGCGCCCGGTTATGGAGGCTGTATATGGAATCAGGATTAAACGGACTGTCTTTCAGCCAGATCGTCAACACCGCATTATTTATTGTCAGCGGATTCTTTTTTGGTATCTTTGCTTCACGCAACAGTTTATTTTCTGTAATGAATCTCCGCAACGCCTTTGCCGAAAAAGATTTCTCTCCGTCATCTGTTTTTAAAATCGCATACAGCATTCTTTTTATCGCGCTTGCGTTCCTTGTCTTTCCTTCCTGGATGGCTTCGCGCACTACTGCCGGCGCTTTTACATATTATGCCGTTTTGCTTTTCTATTTTTCCAAAGGCTGGAAAAATTTTTCACATTAAGGCCCGCTGATTAAATGAGTTTGTACAATTGCCGAGGGCGTTTTGCGAATGACAGGGAAATGGCTCAAAGGTGCAGCGTAAGCAGAGAACCGCAAGCCATGCTTGCATGCGAAACACTTCACAGATTACAAAAACAACGGATATTCTTCAGGCTTTCCCCAATGGCCGCCGGAAAAATATCCGCTTTTCTTTATATTAAACGTTGTAAAACATAATATTTATTTAAGAAACCGTAATTGATCCATTTATTATTGTAACCACGGAAGATACAACATTTCCGTTCTTATCTTCGGAACCCCCAAATGACGTGTCGGAACGAAGCTTCCATGACAGTCGCTGCCGCCCGAAATATACAATTTATGCCTTCGGCAGAAGTGAGCCAGCAGGCGGCTGTTCTCCACACTGTGTCCGGAATGGTAACACTCAAATCCATCCAGGTTTTCATCCACAAGCCGGGGAAGATATTCCTGCATCCCGGCGCCGTGGAAATCACTGGCCAAATGAGCGCAGATTGCAATTCCTCCCGCATCGTGGATCACTTTTACAACTTCCCCTATAGAGGGAAAATCCGGAAACCCCAAATTATTTTCCGCTGTAAAAATACGTCGGAAAAAATCGTTCACATCGCCGCAAAGATTTTTATCCTGCAAATAAGCCAGCGCTTTCCATCCGCCCCTGTGAGGGTCGTACGAATACTGCGCAAATTCTTCCATTGAAAGAGGCCAGCCCCTGTCAATCAGATTCTGTACGCTGTCATCATCTTTTTGCTCCAGCAGTTTCTGATTGTGTCTGCAAAGTTCCAGCAACTGCCTGTTGTTAGTATCAATACCATATCCTAAAATATGATAATTATGCCCGTCTTTAGTTGAATTCAGTTCTACTCCGGAAACAAACCGAAGCCCTGCTGCATCTGCCAGACGTCTGGTTTCTTCCACATTCGCCACGCTGTCATGGTCGGATATGGCAAAAAATTCAATTCCTGCGTTACAAACAGCCGTGACTACCTGCGCCGGATCCCAGGTTCCGTCCGACGCCGTCGTATGAATATGCATATCGGCGCGCATCATGTATCTCCCTGTCTAGTGCTCTTTTTCAATCGGTACTTCTTCAAACTCATGTCCTGCTTCTGTCAGTTCTATCTGTTTCTGCAGCGCATCTGTCAGCCACGCTTCCGCCTGCGTTCTTTTTTCTTCCGGCATACGCAGCGTAAAGTTCACCCGGGTTCCGTAATCGGTGTCCGCCAGTGAAAACAGCGTCTGCTGATACAACAGGTTTAAAATTTTTCCGGCTTCTCCCGGATCGCAGGAAAACACATAAAGTCCCATTTTTACTTTTTGCGCTGTCCCTGCTTCCTCAATGGCCTGTGATACACTGCCTGCATAAGCCCGCACCAAGCCTCCGGCTCCCAGTTTTATTCCGCCAAAATACCGGGAAACTACGGCAACCACCTGCTGGAGCTCCTGCTTACGCAGTACGCCTAACATGGGAATGCCTGCCGTCCCGGAAGGTTCCCCGTCATCGCTGGAACGCTGGTGCTGTTCATCAATCACATAGGCGCTGCAATTGTGCGTTGCATCCCAGAATTCTTTCTTTACGGCTTTAATAAACTCCTGCGCTTCCTCTTCCGTTTTTACTTTTTTCAACGAACAGATAAACCGGCTTTTGGAAATGATTTGCTCCGTCCGGATATCTTTTCTGATTGTCAGCTTCATCTTTATATGCATCCGCCTTTCCCGAAGCAAATTTTTTTATTAAATGTTACGTTTATTATATCATAAACGGAAAAATTTCAGGAAGCATTTCCATGACGCCCGGGCGGCAAAAGGCTTAAGGGAACGCTGACTTAAAAAAGTCATACTTCTGTTACAATTTAAAAGTTTTAAAAAACCTTCGAAGGAATTATTGTCGCATTAAAAAAATGTTCTTGCATTCTGCAAGCTTTTCTGCTACTATCTCTTTGAACCAGAGCCGGAACGGAAGGCATCCGCTCCCTGCGGAGTTTTACCGGCACTTCTGCGCTGAAGGTTCTGAAAACTGTCATACATCGCTTGGATCTGAATTGACCGGGACGAGACGCAACAAGTATAAAAATTTGCGCATCCGTCCGGATGTGCTTTTTTATACGGCTCTCCGGCAAAACCGGGGATCTGCTGCGCAACCGTCATGCAATGCGTGCGGATGCGACAGTGTTTCCCGGGATCCTGCAAAGGAGGAAAAACATGAAAAAATTTTGCGAACTGATCGGAAAGTATTTTGGACTGGTAATCATCCTGTTCTTCATCGGAGGCATGACCTGTCCGCCCGCCTTCACCTGGGTGCTGGGCAAGCTGGCTGGCTTCTCCCTGCTGAGCATGATGCTGGGCATCATCATGTTTGGCATGGGAACCACCATGGAGCTGAAAGATTTTAAACTGATCCTGCAACGGCCACGGGACGTATTGCTCGGCGCGGTAGCCCAGTACGCCATCATGCCGTTTCTGGCTTATGCGCTGTCCCGCGCATTCAGCCTGGATCCTGCTCTTACGGTTGGCGTAGTATTAGTCGGGACTTGCCCCGGCGGCACCGCCTCCAACGTTATCACCTTCATCAGCAAGGGCGACCTGGCCCTTTCCGTTACCATGACTACCGTATCCACTCTGCTGTCTCCCATCATGACCCCGCTCCTCACTTACCTGATCATCGGTCAGCGTATTGCGTTCAGCCCGGTAGCCATGTTCTGGAGCATCGTGCAGATCGTTATCATCCCCATCGGCGTGGGCGTAGCGCTGCGCCATTATTTCCCCGACTGGTGCGAAAAAGCAAAAGCCTACCTGCCCGCCCTGTCCTGCCTCTGCATCTCCCTGCTGATTGCAGGTCTTGCAGGCGCGAGCCGGGACGCGATCCTGGCCTCTTCCGCAACGATCATGGCAGTTGTGGCGCTGCATAACCTGTTGGGCAGTGCGTTAGGATTTGCCATCGGTCGCATCAGCGGCATGAGCTGGAAAAAATGCGTAGCCCTTTCCATTGAAGTCGGCATGCAGAATTCCGGACTGGCCGCCGGACTGGCAAAGACCCATTTCCCCGCTTTAACTGCCGCCACAGTACCCGGCGCTATCTTCAGCAGCTGGCATAATATTTCCGGCAGCATCCTGGCTTGGCTGTATGTAAACTATCTGAATCCCCGGTTCGACGAAGAACTGCAGGACAATAAAAATATCTCCGGCAAACCGTCGGTAGCGCATTAACCGAAAACGGGGCCGTCACAACCTTTTAAATAACTGCCCTGCGGCAGCCGATCCTGTAAAATTTACAGGAAAGGAAGCTGCGGGGCAGTTTCTGCTTCAGATTGTAAAACGGTCCTGTAAGTCAACCACCGATTTCATTACGAAAAAAATAACGGCCTGTCCGGTTTTTATTTTTCAATAAACGATATTAATGCTATAATGAAGCTGCTTTATAAAGAACTACGGATTAAAAAGACACGGATTAAATGTAGTATGGCATGAAGCAGTTGTTCAATGGTTCTTCATCCTGTTGAATCGTTCAGGAAATATTGTTATGCAAAAAAATATGTTTTCTCACAAAACCAATAAAATACAAAACGGCCTGTCTCCGTCTAAACAGATCCGTCATACCTATCAGTCGCTGAATCACTGGCAGCACTTCCAGTTTAAACTATTCTGGGAAGGCATTGTAGTAGGAATCTTTTCCGGCCTTGTCATCAGCCTGTTCCGCTTTTTACTGGTTAAAGCAGAAGAATGGCGCGTCGATCTGTACGAACAGCTGGCGCAGCTGCCCGACACATATACTGCAGCCTGGTTTGCCGCCCTGCTTGTCATCGGCATACTCCTGTATCTGCTCACAAAACACGAACCCATGGCCGGCGGATCCGGTATTCCCCAAGTCAAAGGCGTCATCCTGGGTTTTATGCGGATGAACTGGTTACGCGTATTGTGGGTAAAGCTGGCCGGCGGGGTCCTTGGGCTGGGAGCCGGATTATCGTTGGGGCGTGAAGGCCCCTCCATCCAGTTAGGCGCAGTATCTGCCCAGGGCGTCAGCCGGCTTTTGGGACGCACCCGTATGGAAGAGCGGTATCTGATCACAAGCGGAGCCAGCGCCGGACTGGCTGCTGCATTTAATGCGCCGCTGGCCGGAGTTATTTTTTCCCTGGAAGAACTGCACCGAAACTTCTCCGCAGTAGTACTGCTGCCTGCCATGGCAGCCGCCATGACTGCGACGTTTATCTCCCGCCTGCTGTTTGGACGCGATTTTATTTTCAGCTTTTACGGACTGCCCCCGTTCCCGCAGGATGTCCATATGCTGTACGCCGTTACCACAGCAGTACTGGCCGGACTTTGCGGCGTTTTATTCAATACGGGGCTGTTGAATATCAGTACATTCTACAACCTTCCCCTGTTCAAAAATTCCTGGCGAAAAATCGTATTCTCTTTGCTTTGCGCCGGCATTTTAGGTTTTACACTGCCCCAGGTATTGGGCGGAGGCAATCTCCTTGTCAATGAACTGGCGCTGAAAACCTTTCCCCTGCATCTGTTGTTTATATTGTTGATCGGAAAATTCCTCTTCACCCTGATCAGCTACGGAACCGGCGTTCCCGGCGGTTTTTTCCTGCCTATGCTGGTGTTAGGCGCATTAGTAGGCAGCATCTGTTCCAATGTCCTTCTTGCCTATCATCTGATAGCGGCAAATCACGCCGCCAACATTATTATCATCGCTATGGCTGCTTTCTTTTCTGCTTCTGTGCGGGCGCCGATCACCGGGACAGTTCTGATCAGCGAGATGACCGGAAGTTTTTCCCATCTGATGATTTTAGGGATTGCCTCGGCAATCGCTTACATTGTCGCGCAGCTTTGCGGCGGACAGCCGATTTACGAAGCACTTTTGATGAAAACCCTGCACAGCCATAACACCCCCGATCCCGACATTGTAAAAGAAGAACGGGATATTATCGAAGTGCCCGTCAGCAGCGGAAGCCTGATTGAAAACAGGAAAGTAAAAGATATCCCATGGCCGCCCCATACTCTTTTAGTTGATGTAAAACGGGGTCCGGACCAGCTGGTACCGGAAGGAAATACCATCCTTCGCGCCGGCGATTTTCTTTACATCCTCACTAAAACAGAAACAGCGGACGAAGTCCGCGCATTAGGATCTGATCTGCGAAAATAATATTATATCCTCACAACAATAAAACAGTGCCGCGATAATCCAAAACGAACCCGCCACTTTCGAAATGCAGAGATTGCAGCCGCAAGCTTGCTTGCAGAATGCAGTCAATACGAAAAAATGGCAGCGATTATCGCGGCACTTCTGTTTTTATTTTTATGGAATCTGCTCAATAGGTTTTCAGTTCCGCAAAATCGTCGCTGAAATCAAAGGTCGCAAAATAATCTTTTGGCTCTTCCGCCCGACGGATCATTTTCACGCCTCCGTCTTCCTGCAACAGTAATTCGGCGCTGCGCAGCTTACCGTTATAATTATAGCCCATGGAAAATCCGTGAGCGCCTGCATCGTGGATGAACAGCAAATCGCCGTTCTCTATTTTCGGCAGCTTCCTGTCGATCGCAAATTTATCATTGTTTTCACACAGGCCGCCTACAATATCATAGGTCTGATCTGCCGAAGCATTCTCTTTGCCAAGCACAGTAATATGGTGATAAGACCCGTACATGGCAGGACGCATCAGGTTTGCCGCACAGGCGTCCACCCCGATATATTCTTTATAAATATGTTTTGCATGGATCGCGCGCGTTATCAGCGCGCCGTAAGGCGCCAGCATGAAACGGCCCATCTCTGTAAACAGCCGCACATTGCCCATACCGGCAGGAACCAGGACCTCTTCAAAAACTTTCCGCACCCCTTCGCCAATAGCAAGGATATCGTTCTCTTTCTGTTCCGGATGATAGGGAACCCCCACACCGCCGGACAAATTGATAAACGTAATATCAGCGCCTGTTTCTTCTTTTAATTCCACTGCAAGGGAAAACAACTGCCTGGCCAGCTCCGGATAATATTCGTTCGTCACGGTATTGGAAGCCAGAAACGCATGGATGCCAAAATGCTTTGCGCCCTTTTCCATCAGTCTTTTATAAGCTTCCGTCATCTGTTCCCGTGTCATCCCGTATTTGGAATCGCCGGGATTATCCATAATGCTGTTGGCAATTGCGAAATGTCCGCCGGGATTATAACGGCAGCAAATCGTTTCCGGAATACCGGCCACCTGCTCCAGGAATTCCACGTGGGTCAGGTCGTCCAGGTTAATGATAACGCCCATCTTTTTCGCCAGCTGCATATCTTCCACCGGCGTTTCATTAGAACTGAACATAATATCCGTCCCGGTCAGGCCAACAGCATGGCTCAGCTGCAGCTCTGTCAGGGAAGAGCAGTCGGCGCCGCAGCCTTCTTCTTTTAAAATTTGCAAAATATACGGATTGGGCGTTGCTTTCACCGCAAAATATTCTTTAAACCCTTTATTCCAGCCGAAAGCCTGATTGACAAGACGGGCCGTTTTCCGGATGCCGGCCTCATCATACAGATAAAAAGGCGTAGGAAATGTTTTGGCAATCTGTTCTGCTTTTTCTTTTGTAATATACGGAACCTTTTCACTCATGTTTTGTATTTCTCCTTTTTCTGACACATTATCGCCTAAAACAGGCGATAACCCCTCAAAATATCCTAAAGTACAATCATCATACAATAAACCGAGTTTACGGTCAATGTTTAAATTAAATTTTTGCTTCCCCGCCGTAATTGATATATAATGAAAAAATAAAAAGCAAAAGGAAACAGATTATTATGATTGACCTGACAAAATTAACAACAGAACAGCAAAATCCCGGCACATCGGCAATTGACGAAGCATCTGCGCTGGAAATCACAAAGCTGATCAACGCAGAAGACCAGACGGTTCCCAAAGCGGTGAAGAAGATCCTTCCCGAAATTGCACGGGCCATTACAGTCATCGCCGGGCATCTTTCTCATGGAGGCCGACTGTTTTATATCGGTTCCGGCACATCCGGCAGACTGGGAATTTTGGATGCGGCGGAATGCCCGCCAACGTATAATACCGATCCGAATCTCATACAGGGGATCATCGCCGGCGGCACGCCTGCCATTTTCCGGGCGCAGGAAGGCGCGGAAGATTCCGCTTCCGCAGGAGCCGCCGACCTGCAGGATAAAACGCTGACCAATCTGGATGTGGTAGTTGGATTATCTGCATCCGGACGCACGCCTTACGTCATTGGCGCCCTGCAGTATGCACAGTCTCTGGGTGCTTATACTATTGCGGTAACTTGTACCGAAAATCCGGAAACAGCCAAATTTTCCAATCTTTCACTGACAGCAGTTACAGG
>Ga0247610_10002649_pt1 | contig 20411 bp, 15 predicted proteins | sample 174DNAGHGhighgp2_FD_193483 | JGI IMG/M metagenome (GOLD analysis project Ga0247610, IMG submission 193483) | Sheep rumen microbial communities from Palmerston North, Manawatu-Wanganui, New Zealand - 1742 DNA GHGhigh gp2 | ecosystem: Host-associated > Mammals > Digestive system > Stomach > Rumen...
TGGAATAGCCATCTTCAAGCATATGCATATATTTTAGCAATGCTGAATAATCATGTTTCTTACGCATAAAATAAACCCCAAAGTTTTTTGTCCAAACTTTGGGGTTCACTTCATTTTTGACTCGCCCTTTTTTGTTATTTTTTAATTTTTGGGATAGGTGGTCAGTTGACAGAAGAAGAACTCGACCGTTGACATTATACTTGTATGATGGCATTGATTGGTTATATTTTAATGTTCAGTAAAGCAATAAAAAAAGAGGACTCCAATGAGTCCTCTTTCTTGTTGTATAGCGTATTCTTATTAGATTAAGAATTGACTGCTGATGGATTCTTCAGTGCAAACGCGGTGGATGGTGTTAGCACAAAGTTCAGCGATTGAAAGAACGTTGATTTTTGAACTCTTAACTTTGAAAGGAATAGTATCGGAAAAGATAATTTCTGTCAAAGCAGAAGCATCAATACGCTCATTAGCAGGGTCAGAAAGTACGCCGTGTGTAGCGATTGCACGAACTGAGTTAGCACCATTTTGCATCATTAGGTCTGCTGCTTTTGTAATGGTACCTGCCGTATCAACCATATCGTCAAGAATGATAACGTCTGCACCTTCTACATCACCAATGATTTTCATTTCTGCAACTTCATTAGCTTTTTTTCTGTATTTGTGGCACATGACCATTGGAACGCCTAAATATTTAGCGTATGAATTAGCTCTTTTTGAACCACCTACATCTGGAGATGCAATGACTAAGTTTTTAAGTTTTAATGATTGAATGTATGGTAAGAAAATAGAGGAACCATACATGTGGTCAACTGGGACATCAAAGAAACCTTGAATTTGATCAGCGTGTAGATCAACAGTAATTAAACGATCAATACCAGCAGTGCTAAGCATGTCAGCAACTAATTTGGCACCAATAGCAACTCTTGGTTTGTCTTTACGGTCTTGACGAGCCCAACCAAAGTAAGGAATTACTGCGATGATTTTACCAGCAGAAGCTCTTTTGGCAGCATCAATCATCAACAAAAGTTCCATTAAATTATCTGCATTAGGAAATGTAGATTGAACCAAAAAAACTAAATCGCCACGAATAGATTCTTCGTACGAAACTGAAAATTCACCGTCTGCAAAGCGTTGAATATTCAAATTACCTAAATTGCAACCCAAGTGGGCACAAATTTTTTCTGCCAAATATTTAGAATTTGTGCCAGAAAAAACTTTAAAAGGAGCAGCAGCTTTCATTATGTTGAGTTTATTTTTAATAATTTTTGCAAAATTAGTAAAGAAAGTTGAATTATTGAAAGATACAATGGAAAAAGTTATAATAGTTAAGGATAACTTGATTTATTTATTCCATTTTTATTTGAATAATAGTGGCACAAACTCCGAAAGGTAAATTCTCCAATTTTCCCAAATATGCCCTTTCCCACTTTCACGATAAGTAAATGGATATCCTTTTTCTTTTAAATATTGCATGTATTTTTGGTTGTCTTGAAAAAGGAAATCATCCGTACCAATACCAATCCAATACATTGGTGGATTTTTAAATTGAGTGTCAATTTTACTATCCAAATCTTTGTATGGCTCAAATTCTCCATTAGGATTGATAGCGGCAGAAAAAAGTCCTACATAACCAAATTTGTTAGGGTACATTGCCGAAATGTTTTTACTATGAAATCCTCCCATAGAAAGTCCTGCTATGGCTTGATGTTTTTTATCTTTTAATACTCTATAATTGCTTTCAATGAATTTGATAATGTCAGGAAAAGCTTTTTCAAATGTACCATCCATTGTGTTTGGTAAGGCAATGGTTGGAGCGTAAAGACCTTTTTCGTCTTCTCCAGGAGCTGCATTAAGTGCGATGTTTCCATTGGTCATTACGACAATCATAGGTTCTGCCAAACCTTTTGCAATGAGGTTGTCGAGAATTTGAGCGGCTCTTCCTAATGTGCACCATGCCTCTTCATCTCCACCCATTCCATGTAGTAAATAGAAGACAGGGTATTTTGTTTTGCTTGTATTGTAACCCGCTGGTGTATAGACGGTTAAACGACGGGTTCGGTTTACGGTCGGACTATCATACCAAACTTTTGATATATTGCCGTGTGGAACGTTTTGAACTTGGTATAAATCGGCATTCCCACCTCCAATAATAAAGATATCGAAGATGGAACCTACATCGCGTACTTTGTGAACGTTAAGGGGATCGTTAGTTTTTACTCCATCAACAATGATGTTGTATTTGTAAAGCTCGGGAGTAAGAGGTTGAGATGTGTATTCCCAAATGTTATTTTCGCCTTTAATTAAGTCAACTACGCCTTCGGTGTAATAAACTACTTTACCATTATGTTTTTGAGGTGGAAGGAAGTCTCCAGTAACTTGCACTTTTTGAGCATTTTCAGCGACTACTCGAATGGTAACCGTATTGTCGGAGTTAACCTCAGGGGAGAGTATGGTGGGAATACCCCATAAAGCTTGTTGTGAGAAGCTTCCTAGACTAAATAAAAGTAGTGAAGCTAAGAGAAATGTCTTTTTCATGGATTAATTTTTAATATTTTTTTGTAAAAATAGAAAATTAATTTATTCTTTTGTAAAAAAAATAATGATATGATAAATAGAATTCTTCCAGCCGAATGGTATCCTCAAAGTTTTGTACAATTAACATGGCCTCATATCAATTCTGATTGGCATGATGATATAGAAGAAGTAACCAAATGTTTTGTACGATTGGCTACCGAAATTATAAAGCATGAAAAAGTTTTAATCGTTTGTCCCAATGCTGAAGATGTAAAGAATCAATTAAATTTTGATACTTACGAAAATGTGTATTTTGTCGAAATGCAGACTAATGATACTTGGGCACGCGATCATGGCATGATAACAACGTTTGAAGGTTCTGAAATTATTGTAAATGATTTTGTGTTTAATGGATGGGGAATGAAGTTCGCTGCTAATTATGATAATAAGATTAGTAATCAACTGTATAAAGAAGGTGTGTTCTCCAATGCAAAATACGTTAATCGATTCCCTTTTGTGCTTGAAGGTGGTAGTATTGAAAGTGATGGAATGGGAACTATTCTGACGACAGAGCATTGCTTACTCTCAAAAAATAGAAATGAATATCTAAGTAAATCGGAGATAGAGGATCGTATGTATGATTATTTTGGTGTGAGTCGTGTTTTGTGGTTGAAACATGGTTATTTAGCTGGAGATGATACGGATAGTCATATCGATACGTTGGCACGTTTCTGTAATGTTAATACGATAGCTTATGTGTCGTGTAACGATAAAAATGATGAACATTACGATGAATTGAAGGCAATGGAAAAAGAATTGCAAGAATTTCGTAATGAAAAAGGAGAACCTTATCAATTGGTTGCTCTTCCTATGGCTGAGCCTATTTTTAATGGGGATGAACGATTACCTGCTACGTATGCTAATTTTTTAATTTGCAATAACGCTGTTTTGGTGCCTACTTATGATTGTCCGCAAGACGAGGAGGCTTTGAATGTGATTAAAACTTGTTTCCCTGATAGAGAAGTCGTGGGCTTGGATTGTCAAGTGTTGATTAAGCAACATGGCTCGTTACACTGTGTTACCATGCAGTACCCTTGTGGCGTAGTGTGATTAGGGATGGATAATTTTTAATTCTGTCACCGTGCCTTTACTTCTTTCGAAAATAAATACACGGTCAAAACTGCTTATATAGGAGTGATGGAGTGTTTTGTATAAGTTCTGGGGATTATATGACGATGACATAATAAAACTATTCTGGATGATGATTAACCAGAACTTAGTGCATAGAGGATTGTAGTGTTTTAATTTTTTTTCTTTGTCAGAAAGTCGTTGCACTATACTTTCAATGCACATAGGTTTAATTCTTGTAGAAATACCTGCATACCAAAGTCCTTCTTTAAATCGTCCCGTGGCATTGGTTATGTAAATTATTTCAATGTTTGATGGCAAATTAAGATCTCCATATTTAGAATGTCTGTCAATACAGTACATTTTACCTGTGGTATCGGGAATGTTGTCTAAAACAATTTGTGCAATAGCATCCATTAATCCTTTTTTGATTAGGTCGCTTTTGTTATCACCTTTTTTTTCATAAATATAATCTACCAAACCTTCGTAGAAATGAACATCAACTACCAATTGTTGGTCGGTTTTGCTTTCTACAATCTTTTGTGCCCCTTCCATGATTTCTTCAAGCAGACTTTCGTGTGCTCGCATATTGAAAGTGAGGTCTTGCCGTTCGTATTTGAGTTCTGTAAGTTCTATGCCTATGGTATGATTGCGTGAGAATAGTATGAAATCAGGACATTCGTTTTTCTCTATTTCTCCTACAGGAAAAGAAAGATATGATTCACGAAACAAACGTATTATATTCCATTCGCGTTGATTCTTCCGAAGTTGATTGGCACTTTCCATAGGTATTTGTTTTTGATTTATAAAGTTAGAAAAAGAAAATGGCTTTTGCAAAATAAAAAATAAGGTGTTTACGTGTATATGAAAACTCTGTTTATGATATTGTAAATAGAGAGGAAGCCTTTTGGTGCGCAAATTCTAGAAAAAGCGTTCATTTTTTAAAAAAAAAGGTTATTATGTCTTTTTTTTGAACAAAAAATTGATAAAAAACGCCTAATATGTTAAATAATGTTAAAATGATAAAAAATATGCTTGAAAATTATGTTGAATAACATAAAAATATATATCTTTGCATCGTGTTTTTCATGGTATTAGATTTAAGGTTAACAAGGTTGGTAGTTCCGCAGCGATTGCGCAACTACCTTTTTTTTTGATGTTATTTGCCTTAATATAAGTCTTTAGTAGAGAAAATAATCAGTAAAAATAAAAACCTCTTATTAATTAATAAAAACGTCTTAAAACTCCGTTATCATTGAGTTTTACTTTATATTTTTATTGATTATATAAAAAATAAGTATAATATTATGTAGATTTTGGAATTAAGCGAATAATGGTTTTCTTTGAAAATAGGGAGATACTTATTTTTTTTATTTGTTAAATATAATTAAATGGAAAGTCGTAGAATTTGTGAAAAAAAATATCTGTTAGAGTTTTTGTTTTGTAAAAAATGAAAAAAAATAGAGAAAAGTTCGTTTTTTGTTCAAAAATCTCTTAAAAAAGGCCATATTGACAAAACTGTGCGCGTTTTAATGTTAAATAATGTTAAAATGATAAAAAATATGCTTGAAAATTATGTTGAATAACATAAAAATATATATCTTTGCATCGTGTTTTTCATGGTATTAGATTTAAGGTTAACAAGGTTGGTAGTTCCGCAGCGATTGCGCAACTACCTTTTTTATTTTTAAGATTTATTTTTCTCGAAATAAATAGTTGAAATCACATCAAAAAAGATATATTTGTAATCTATTAGGAAAAATTTCAATTCGTGAGATTAAAATCTATCATATACGGTCTGTCTTTGATGTTATTGTTAACTTCTTGTGTAGTTAATAAGCGGACGGCTTATATGCAAGTTGATAAACATCAGGAGAAACAGAATTCATATCAGCCTATGGAATATAAAGATTACCAAGTGATGGCTGGTGATGAATTGTATATCAATGTGTTGACTTTTAGTCAAGAAACCAATGCTTTGTTAAATCCTACAGTTACTACCTCTGGAAACAATTCCTTGCACGGATTGTATAGCTATGTAATATCACAAGAAGGGGAGATAAATTTTCCTTTTGTAGGTAACATTCAAGTTGAGGGAAAGACCATTCGAGAAATAAAATTCATTATTCAGGATAAACTCAAGAGCTTTTTTTCGGAAGTATCGGTCAATGTTGAATTAGTAAATATGGCATTTAGTTTGCTTACTGAGTCAAAGTCGAGACGTTGTGAGATGACGCACGAAAAGGTGACGATTTATCAGGCACTCGCTATGTCGGGCGATTTGGGTGAATATGCCGATAGAGCGAAAGTAAAAATAATTCGTAAAGAAGGTGATAATACGGTGGTTCGGGAGTTTGATTTGCGTAAGCGTGATGTGATTAATTCAGAATTTTATTATGTTCGCCCTAATGATGTGATTTATGTTCATGATTTTAGAGGTCAGTTTTTTAGGGTAAATAAATTTGGAAGTATATTTTCTACAGCGTTAAATACCGTGTCGCTTGGAACAACGGTGTGGGGATTAGTTAGAATATTTACGAAGGTGCAGAAAAAATGAAAAAGATAGTGTACATATTGTTTTTAATTGGTCTGTTATCCTCTTGTGTAACTAACAGAAATTCAGCATATTTACAAGAAAGAGATAAATTGCCTACTTATGAAAAACAAGCGTATGAAAATTACAAGTTGAAAGTGGGAGATGAAATCAAATATCGAGTTGTAACGATGGATGCTGAAATGGCCAAAATGTTTACTCAGCACAGTATTCGTGGTAATGGGAATCGTTTGGTTTCATACCGTATTTACGATGATGGTACGGTAGATTTGCCCTTTATGGATAGTGTTAAAATTGCAGGATTGACAGTTGATGAAGCTTCTAAAAAGTTGACGGAACATTTTTGTCAAATAATTCCAGATTCGGAGGTGCGTATAGCCATGGCTAATGACCGTTTTTATGTTTTGGGAAAGGCTGGAGCTTCGGCTATCAATATGCCTAGAGAAAAGATAAGTATATTTGAGGCTGTTTCAATGGCGGGAAATATTGCTAAATTTGGTGATAGAAAGCATGTGAAAATTATACGCGAAAATGAAGGAAAAATAGAAGTGAAAGAGTTTGATATGCGTTCTAAGTCTATTCTCGACTCAGAATATTATTATGTTCAGGCAAATGATGTAATTTATGTTAATGATATAAAAGGACAATTTTTTGGCATTCAATCGTATCCAACTGCGATGTCGGTGGTATCGTCAACTTTGTCATTTTTGTTATTAGCTCTTTCTTATGTTTTGTAAAGAATATGGAAAAGAAAATACATTCGGAAATAGATAACGGTGAAAATGCTTTTTCAATTGACGATGTAGTCGATTGGCTGTTATGGATATTGCGTTATTGGTATTTGTTTGTAATATCAATAATCGTTTTTATGTCATTGGCATATCTGAAAAATCGTAAGTGGAAACCGATTTATTCTACAGCAGCTCAAGTGATTGTAGAAGAAAAATTGTCTCATAATAAAACTGATGTGATGCAAGGGTTTAACATTCAGTCGGGTTATAGTAATGTGAAAAATCAGATTGTGATGTTTGGCTCATACGATTTGGTAGGTCGTACAATCGAAAAGTTGCCGTTTGAAGTGGATTATTATACCAAAGGTCGTTTTAAGACTACCGATATGTATAAAACGTCGCCTATTCGAGTAGAAGCATTTGATGTCAATCCTGATATCTGGAATAATGAAATTTCCATTACGCTCACTAAAAATAACGAGTTTGTCTTGGAAACTCAGATAGATGAGGAAAAACGTACGGCCAAAGGTAAGTTTGGCGAAATGAAAACTTTTGACAATTTCTTTAGTGGTGTTATTTATTATGATGGTACACTTGATCGTGAAGAAATGTTTTTTGCTTTACGTTCGCAAAGTTCTTTGGTGAATGACTATTTTTCTCGTATAAAATTCAATTTTGTAACAGAAGGTTCTTCGGTAGTTCAAGTATCGCTTAATGGTACTAATTACTTGAAAGATATGGATTTTATAAATGCTCTTTGTGAAGAATTTTTAGAAGATGGATTGAATCGTAAAAACGAAGAGGCTAATAAAACCATCAAGTTTATTGATGAACAATTGGTCATTATAGAGGATTCTCTTAAGTTGTCGGGACAAAAAATTGCCAATTTTCGTCAGGATAATTTAATTGTAAATATGAATTCTTATACAGGAAATTTGTCGTCAAGTTTTGCTAGTAAGGAAGATAAAAAATCAGCTTTACAATTGAAAGAAACGTATTTGGATTACTTGACTAATTATTTGAATACAGGATTGGAAGATGAACATATTATTATGCCTTCTAGTTTGGGTATTAATGATAATATACTTACCAATCAAGTGACGAAGTATGTCGATTTGGTAGTGAAGAAAAATACTTTGGGAGAACAAAATCCATTACATCGTAAATATCAACAAGATATTGATGTGGTGAAAACATCTCTTTTGGAGATTATTTCTAATATGCAGGTCTCTTTGAAGATTGAAAAGGATAATTTGGCTCGTGAAGAAAAAGAAGTCATTCAAAAAATAGTTGCTCTTCCAGAAAAGGAAAGAGAAATGGGCGATTATGAGCGAAAGTATAAGATTAATGATAGTTATTATACTTTTTTATTACAGAAAAAATCGGAAGCTCAAATTTTGAAAGCTTCTAATTCTTCTGATAATGTCATTCTAGAGAAGGCTCGTATGTTGGGTGTCGTAAATTATAAGGAAAAAACCGATACCTTGATGAAGTATTTATTTTTGGCAATTTTGCTTCCTTTGATTTTTGTTATTTTGCGTAAACTCTTGAAAAATACTATTTCTAATGCCAAGGAAATAGAAAAGATTACTCATTCAACACCAATTGCTTCTATTATTCACACCGATAATACAACGGATAAAATTCTTACTCAAAAATATTCGCGTTCATATTTTGCAGAGTCGTTCCGTAATTTGAAGACGAATGTAGAATTCGAAGTGATGAAGAAAGAGCATGTCTCAATTATGGTAACTTCTACTCAACAAGGAGAGGGTAAGACTTATTTTTCTTGTAATTTGGCAGGAATTTATGCCCTTATGGGTAAAAAGGTTTTGTTGCTTGATTTGGATTTACGTAAAAATAGTGTGGCAGAATATTTTGGTTACCACGATAAACATGGGGTGTCAAATTATTTGATTGATGATTTCGGAATAGATGATTATCTTATTCATAATGAAGAGTTTAATTTTGATATAATGTTATCTGGAACGGTTCCTCCAAATCCAAATGAATTGATGAAAGGTGATCGTTTTAGAGATATGATGCAGGAACTTAAGAGTCGATATGATTATATCATTATTGATACCAATCCGTTAGGAATAGTGTCGGATGCTTATACGGTAGTTGAATATGTGGATATTATTTTGTATGTAGTTCGAAAAGATTATTCTCTTAAACGTCATTTTACTACTGTGGTTGATAATATTAAGCGTAATGGTATCAATAAAGTATGTTATGTAATGAATGATATAGAAGTGGGAACTCCTACTCATTACTATGGTTATGGCTATGATCGTTATCGTGCGTATGGAGATGGTTATACATCATCAAAATATTATAATGATGGTGATGAAAATTTGATTCAAAAGAAAAGTTGGTATAAACGTTTATTCCATTTTTAAACTATGAAAAAGTTTATCCTATTTTTAGCTTCTTTGATGTTGTCGGTGTCGCTTTTGGCACAAAAGGAAGTGTATTATAAATCGATTAAAGTTAATCCTCGAAAATTGTTTGAGGGAGAAGGTCTAATTTCTTCTCCTAATTCAGATGTTCCGTATTATACTTTTTATTACGAAGGTTCTGATTTGACTAAAATAGAATTTCGTCGTGCAGGAGCTTTGGCTTTAGATCCTTATTGGAATGTAGCAACCATAGAGATTATACATGGGAAAAAATATTTGGAATATCATTGCTATGATGATTTCGGAAAAAGATGTCCAAATAAGTATGGCGTTTATGTGGTAAAATATTTACCTAATAAAGAAGGATTTTGTAAATATTGGTTTTCGTTTAACGACGAAGATGAGAAAATCATGGATAGTAATGGCGTTCATGTGTATGGTTATGAACACGATGCTAAAGGAAATTGCGTCTTGACGCGTTTTCATGATATTTATGGTAAACAAATTAAAAATAAAGATGGCTATTATTTGATTGCTAATCAGTATGATGATAAGGATAGGGTAATCGAACAAACTATTTATGAAAGTGAGGCAGAAAAGGCTTCGGATGAAAATGGTATTTCTACTGTAAAATGGAAATACGATAATCGTGGGAATTTAATAGAAGAGTCGTTTTTTGATAAAGATGGAAAACCTCAACCAAATGCAGAAGGAAAGGCTAGAATTGAGTATAAATATGATTTGCAGCGAAATGTGATAGAAGTGCGTAGTTATGATTCAAAAGGAGCATTGAAAATTAATGAAGATGGCTATGCTTATTATCGTAATACTTTTGATGGAAATGGAAATATAGTGGAACAGCGTTATTTTGATGCTGATGGATGGTTGACAGAAAATAGAATGGGTGTGGCAATGATTCGTCGTTCGTATGATAAAAATGGTAATGTAACGTCTGAAAGTATTTATGATATGAACGAATATCCAACTCATCAAAATGGTTGCTATACGTTGAAAAATAAGTTTGATAAGCAGGGAAAACGTATCGAACAATCGTGTTATGATGATAGTGGCAATATTACAGAAAATTATTCTTCTTATGCTATAACTCGTTGGAAATATGATCAGTATGGTAATATTGTAGAAGAGTCGTTTCATGATGTGAATGGAAATATTAAAAATAATTACGAAGGTTTGGCTAAGACGATATGGGAACGTGATGGTAATGGCAAAATTGTAGAAGAAGCTTTTTACGATCAAGATAATTATTTGGTAGAATATGGTGGAGGTTGTGCTTATACACGTTATAAATATGATGTTAAAGGTCATATTATAGAGGAGTCGTATGGTGGTAAAAATCGTAAACCTAAAGAATGTTATTATGGTTATTCTACCGTTCGCCGTGAGTATGATACTGAAACGGGAAATTTATTGGAAGAATCGTATTATAATGCTAATGATGAAAAAATTGTAACCCGCCAAGGGTATGCTACTGCTCGTTGGAAATATGACCGTATGGGTAATATGATAGAAAAGGATTTTTGTGATGAAAACGGTCGCTTGGTGGATGTTGGAGGATATGCCGTTATTCGTGCTCGTTACGATCAATTGAATCGTCGAGTGGAAGAAAGCTTTTTTAACGCCCGAGGCGATTTGGTTGAGAACGCTGAAGGATTTGCCATTATTCAATGGAAGTATAATTTTGCTGGTGAATGTATTGAAATGCTTTTTTATAATATGTTTCGTGAATTGGAATATCGTTACAATCCAGTTGAAGAGCGTGCTCGTCAAGAACGATTGCAAAGGCGTAACTAATGATCTACTTTTTTAATTCGGATAACGATTTGGCTTTGGCTTCTGGTAGCGTGATTTATACACCTAGTCAGAGTATTGAAAAAATGATGGAAGATTTATCTCCTCTCTTGGCATGGATAGCTAATGAGGGAGATTCGGTATATGTGCCTGATACTCGTGTTGCTCAAGCTACTCGGCAACTTTTTTTGTTCCCTAATGTAAAGTGTGTTAGTACTTTAAATAATATACAAGATAAACTTTGCCCTTGGGGGTGGAGTAGTTCACTTGTTAGAAAAATACACCGTTTAGCTCCTGATTTTCCGTTGCTTTCGTTGGAAACAACCGAAAAATTGAGAATGCTTTCTTCACGCGTAACTTATGTCTCATTGTTGGCAACATTGTCTAAAATACCGAATTGTATCGGGGAATCATGCGTTTTTGATACTTTTGAGGGAATAGAAAATTATCTTAATGAGCATACAGTAATAATGATGAAATCTCCTTGGTCGGGGAGTGGAAATGGCGTTAGAAAAGCGGATAAATTTAATTTTCCGGACCACCGAAATTGGGTTAAAAATGTATTACAAAAACAGCACGTAGTTTTAGCAGAACCTTTTTATCATAAAGTAGTTGATTTCGCGATGGAATTCTATGTAGATATAAAAGGGAAAGTCTCTTTCGCTGGATATTCATTATTTCGTACAGATACTAACGGTCGCTATAAAGAAAATTGGTTGACTTCCGATAATCGTATTGAACAATATTTGTCCAAATATGTGTCAACGGAGGTGTTGGAACAAGTAAAGATGGCTATAGTCGATTGTTTAAAGGATAAATATACAGATGTTTATGCTGGATATTTTGGCGTTGATATGATGATTTGTGATGAGGCAGGAAAGTATTGTTTACATCCGTGTGTGGAATTAAATTTGCGTATGAATATGGGGATTCTTTCTCGTCGTTTGTTTGATAATTATGTCTGTCCTAATTCTGAGGGCTCTTATCAAATAGAGTATTATGCGACACCCCAATTGGCGAAAGATGAAATTCATAAATTGCAACAAGAATTTCCTTTGATTATCGAAAACAATCGTGTCAGATCGGGGTATTTCCCTCTTACACCTCTTTTGGAAACCACTCAATATCATGCTTTTATGAAAATAAAGTCTTGCGATTGATGTGATTTCCCCTATGGTAATATTTTATTTTTTGTTATTAAAATTTAAAAAATATATTATATAACATATTTTTTTAGTACTTTTGTGACGAATTTAAGATTTTTTAAGAGAAAAATGAAAAGAATATTAACAGGTACACTTAGTTTGTTTTTAGCAACTACAAGTTTTGCTCAATGTTTATTGTTTGAAGATAGTTCAGACAAGTATTTTTGTGCATCAACAGAAGAAGAAGCAGTTTTTAGTTTTTCAACCGATTGCCCTTATACGGGTAAAGTAGAATTTGAGGCTATGCGCGTTAAAAATTCTTGGTTATCGTTTACAGGTGGTGATATGTACGTTTATGTACGTCGTAATGATAATTGGGAAAAACTAAATTGGGACGCTCGTAGTGCAGGTCTTACTACTAGTTGGAGGACTTATACCCTTGATATTCCTGATGGTACAACGGGATTCCGCTTTTATACGGGTTTGGCAAATGGTACTCTTAATCGCCATATTCGTAATCTAAAAGTTTATCAACGTAATGTGTTGAAGTCTGAAACTCAAACGCTTGATTTTGGTAATGTAGAAATTGGAGAAACTAAGACAGCTAATTTTGAACTTGAATATTCAAATGAGGAAGCGATGTCTTTTACTTTTTCTAATCCTAAATTTAGTACTACGGAAGAATTGGTTTCTTGTGCGTATGGTAAAAAAGCCATTGCTGTTACATTTGATGGTTCTTCGTTTGGTACGCAGTCTGGTACATTGGTGTTAAGAAATGGTCAGACATTAACTATAAATCTTTTGGCTAAAGTAAACCTTTTGCCAGCTCCTGCTAGTTTGAATGCTGTTTCAACTGATATTCAAACAGTAGAATTAAATTGGTCTGAGGTATCTAAAGCTACTTCTTATAAAGTCATTAACACAACAACTGGCGATTCTTTTGTTACAACTAGTACCAATGCTACTATCACTGGTTTGGAAATGGATACTAATTATAAATTCGACGTTGTAACCTATTATAATGATGTAGAGTGTAACAGAAAAACGGTAGAGGTTAAAACTTTAGGTAAACCTGTTATTTATACTCAACCTGCTGATGTAGTGGCTTATGAAAATGGCTCAACCGAATTGGTAATTGTTGCTGAAGAAAATTCAGTTTATCAATGGTATCAAAATGGAGAATTGTTGGAAGGTGCAACAAATTCGTCGTTGGTACTTAGCGATTTGACTAAAGAAAGTGATGGTTATACTTACTATTGTGTAGTTTCTAAAAATGGTACTGATGTGAATAGTGATACGGCTGTCCTTTCTGTTAAATATAATGCTCCTACTGAATTGAATTTTGTTGGAAATAGCACTGTGAAAGTCGGAGATTTGGCTAGTCTATTAGTAGAGTCGGATGCTAAAGAAGTCTCGTTTGTTTGGTCTAATGAACAGTCGGGAAATGCTTATTCGAACGTGTTTATGGAAGTAGGTAATTATACCGTTGTTTGTACCGCATCAAACGAAGGTGGTTCATTAGTTAAAGAATTTGAAATTCAAGTAATCGCAGCAGATAAGGCAGAATTCCTTACTGATATAGAAAGCACTACTGTTTATGTTGGTGAATCTTTAGAATTGTCGATTGAGGTTGATATTGACGATGTGACTTATCAATGGTATAAAAACAACGAAATTGTAGAAGGTGAAACTGCTGCAACTATTGTGGTAACGGATTTGACTAAAGAAAATGCTGGAGATGAATATTATTGTGTGGTAAATCACTATGGAACAGAATCTATTTCAAATAAAGCTGTTGTAAATGTTCTGTATAATAAACCTATTAATTTGATTTTGACTCAAGATTCTGATGCTATCGCAGGTGGCAAGGTGGTTTTAGAAGCCAATGCGGAAGGTGAAGAGTTAACTTATGTATGGTCGGATGGCACAGTAGGTCAAATTCTTGAAACTCCAATATTTGCAGAATACGGTGATTTCTATTATGCTTGTACAGTATCCAATGAAGGTGGTTCAATTGAAAAAGTAATTAAAGTTGTGGTAGCTCCTTATCCAAACTTGGAAATACTTGCTCAACCTCAAGATGTTAATGCTTTAGAAGGGGAATCGGCTGAATTTGCTGTAGAAGTGGCTGAAGAAGTTGCTTATCAATGGTATAAAAATAATGAAATTATTGAGGGGGCTGTTGAGGCTATTTTGACTCTTAATGACGTCGCTAAAGCAGATGATGGTTCGGAAGTTATTTGTAAAATGACTATTTATGGTACTACTTTCACGTCTTCTGTTGCAAAATTAGGGGTTAAGTATGTTGCTCCTACTGATTTGCAAATTACAGCAGAGTCGGTTAAGGCTGGAGAAAAAGCAACTCTTACAGTTACTGCAAATGGTAAGGAATTATCTTATTTATGGTCGAATGGTGCTACAACTTCAGTAATTGAAACTGAAGTGTTTGAAATGGCTACTACTCAAGATTTTGCTTGTACAGTTTCTAATGAAAGTGGTATGGCTGTAGCCGAATATACATTGGTAGTAAATCCTGCCGATGCACCTGTTATTGTTGCTCAACCACAAAGCACAAGTGTTTTTGTGGGAGAAACGGCAAATTTCTTTGTTGATGTTGAAGATGGTGCGTCTATCCAATGGTTTGTTAATGATAACGCCATTGAAGGGGCAGTATCAAATAGTTTGATTATTGAAAATGCTACTAAAGAACAACATGGTAATGTTTATTATTGTGTTGTAACAAAATTTGGTTCTTCGTCAATTTCTGAAGTGGCTAGTTTGGACGTGCTTTATATGGCACCTACTAATGCTGCAGCAACTATTGAAAATGAACAAATTTTCTCTCAAGGTGATGACGTAATCATTATGGTAAGTGCTGAGGGTGAAGGTTTATCTTATCAATGGTACTTTGAAAATGAGGCTATTGAAAATGCTACTGAAAGTCAGTTGGTAATCGAACAAATCGCTCTTGGTGGTTTTGGTGCATATTATTGTAAAGTTGCTAATGAAAGTGGTGAAGTTACATCTAATATGGTGGATGTAAAAGTAGCTCCAAAAACGGTAGCAATCGTAGCGAATGAGAAGGTTAAAGAATCGGAAAATATTGAGTTCACTTTAGCAGAAATAGAAGAAGGGGTCGTTTATACTTGGTTGGTAAATGACGAATTGTTTGAAGATACTCAAATGACTTACTCATGGTCGGATGCTGGTGTATATGAAGTAAAAGTAAAACCTTCGTATAAGGATGTTGAAGGAGAATATGCAACTGCAGTGGTAACAGTAGTTCCTAATGTAACAATCGATTCTATAATAATTGATAAAACAAATTATTTCTTAGGTGATACGGTAGTTATTAAAATTAGTAATTATGATGAAGATTATGATTATGTTTGGGATAGCGAAACGGCTGAAATTTTATACCAAAATGGTGATTCTGTAGTGGTAGTTTGGAATGAAATAGGTGGACAAACATTAGTCGTAACTCCTTCTAAAAATGGTATCTCGGGTGATGAAATAGTTTATAATTTTGATATTAAAGAAGAAGTTATTATTCCAGTTGATGAAAAACCTATCGATGGAAACAAAGAAGATGAGGATTCGGAAGAAAACAACGACCCTGTTGCTGTTGAGACTGAAGCAGTAAGTGTTTTGGCTTATCCAAATCCAACTGTAGATATCGTTAATGTGAAAGTCTCGGGTGCTGTTGATGTTGTGGCTATTGAACTTTACGATTTACTTGGAAGAAAATTGATGTCTGTTGATGGAAGTACTACTGAAATTTCTTTGCAAGGAATGACAAAAGGTGTTTATAAGTTGATGGTAAGAACTCAAACTAAAACAATGGTTACTTCTGTAATTTTGAAATAATAAATCAGAATATAAAATGAAAAAGCGAATCCTAAAGGGTTCGCTTTTTTTGTGTGGTTAACGAATAGAAATATTATTGATGATGTTTTTTATAGTCTTGAAAAAAAAGCCTTTAAAGCATCAATATCTTTTATTGCTGGTGCTATTTCAAATTGACTGTTCAAATCTACTCCTACAAACATAGGATGGGTGATTTGTTTGCAGGCTTCTGCGTCGTTAATGCTAATGCCTCCAGAGAGTAGAAAAGGTACATTAAGTTGGTAGCGATTGAGCAAACTCCAATCAAACTTGGTTCCGCTGCCTCCGTAACTGGCACATTTGTAATCGAATAAAAGGTAATCGGCTAGTCTTTCGTATTCGCGACTAATAGCATCAAAATCTTCGGCATTTGCAACCGAAATGGCTCGTATTATACCCACACCAAGGGCTTTGACTTGTTGGGCGTATTCCACTGTTTCGTTGCCGTGTAGTTGTACGTAGTCGAGTTGCAAATCTTTCACTTTTTGCTCAACCGATTCTATAGGTTCGTTCACAAAAACGCCTACCAATTTGGTGTTTGTCTTGTGTACAAGGGGCACAATCTTTTCGGGCTCAGTCACAAAACGCGACGATTTAGGATAGAATATCATACCCATAAAATCGGGCTGTAGTTCCAACAACTCCGCCACATTTTGCGATTCTCGCATGCCACAAACTTTTATTTTCATAATGCTGCAATAAAGTTCTTTAATGTTTCGGCAGGATTTTCGGTTTTCATAAAGTTTTCTCCCATTAAAAAACCACGAAATCCTTCTGCTCGCAATTCTTTAACTGTTTGTGGATTAGAAATGCCACTTTCCGAGATTTTTACGTAAGTATCGGGTATTTTATGACAAAGGTCAATTGAGGCTTTTAAATCGACTACAAATGTTTTTAAATTACGATTGTTGATACCTACTAAGTCGGTGTCTGGACAAATGTGAGCTAATTCGTCTTCTGAATGCAATTCTAATAGGACTTCCATGCCTAACGAATGGGCTACTTGCGTCAATTGTTGTACTTCTTTGGGAGAAAGAACTGCGGCTATCAAAAGCACTACGTCGGCGCCACAACTTTTGGCTAAATGTATCTGAAATTCATCTACAATAAATTCCTTGTACAAAATAGGAATGGTGACCATTGGTCGGGCTGTTTTAATGTCTTCTGGCGATCCTGCAAAGAAATCTTTATCGGCTAAAATAGATAACCCACTGGCTCCTGATTGTTGGTAAAAAGGAACGATATCGCTTACTTTTGCTCCTTCTTTGATAAACCCTTTAGACGGACTTTTTCGCTTAAATTCCGAAATTATGCCCGAGTGGGAAGATAAAAGATTCGCTTTCAATGAATAACAAGTACGGTTGTAATAATGACTTTGTTTTAATTCATTGATCGATATTTTTTTCTTAAGTTCCTCAATTTCTATGCGTTTATTGGCAACAATTTTTTCAAGATACATAGTGGTTAGGAGTTGAGTGTAACATAAGTTTTAAGGGCTTGCATGGCTTTGCCACTTTCAATACTTTCTTTTGCTTCAGCGATACACTCTTCAATGCTTTTATTAGGACAAAGAGTGTGGATGGCAAAAGCAGAATTGATAAGTACTACATTCTTTGGACCACGTTTGCCTTCGTTGTTTAATACGTCGTCGAATACTTTCTTGGCATCTTCTAAAGTTTGGTCTTTACCTCCACAAATTTCGTCTGGCAAGACAGCTGGTAGTCCGGTTTCTGCTACAGAGTAGATTTTTTCTTCTATTGCTGTAGCTACTTTAAAACTACTAGTTAATGAAATTTCATCATACCCATCGGTACTGGTTACAATGGTATAGTTGATGCCCATTTTTTGAAATACATTCGTGTATAGTCTCAATTGCGTAAGATTGGCTGTTCCTATGACTTGATTTTGTGGCTTCGATGGATTAACCAAAGGACCAAGTAGGTTGAATAAGGTAGGTACTTGTAAAGCTTTACGAATAGGACCCACAAATTTCATTCCATAGGCAAAAAGTGGGGCATGTAAATAGGTGATTCCTGCTTTTTCAAGATTTTCTTTGTGTTTATTTACGTCGTCAGTAAATTTTACGCCATGTGCCATAAGCACGTTACTCGCTCCAGAAACAGAGGTTGCTGCTACATTACCATGTTTAGCTACTTTATATCCTGCACCTGCTAATACGAAGCATGAGCAAGTAGAAATATTGAAGGTATTTTTACCATCACCACCTGTTCCTACTATGTCGATGGTGTTGTATTCTGATAAATCAACAGATTTTCCTGTACTTAAAAGTCCTTCACGAAAACCTAAAAGCTCGTCCACCGACACACCTCGCATTTGCATCATACCAAGCATGGCGGCAATTTGTTCATTGGTATATTTCTCTTCGGTAATATTTACCATTATTTTTTTTGTATCTTCTTGAGATAGTATCTCTTTCGCCATTAGGCGTTGTAGTATTTGTTTCATATTGAGTGTTTTTAGTGTTTTAACCAATTGTTAATCATTGTTTTACCGTCGGGCGTTAGCACACTTTCTGGGTGAAACTGTATTCCTCGTATGTCGTAGGTTTTGTGACGAATGGCCATGACTTGTCCTTCGTTACTTGTGGCGGTGATTTCTAAATCAGTGCCTTTTAAACTTTTAGCATCTATTACCCAAGAATGATAACGTCCAACATCAATTTTTTTATCTAATCCATCAAATATATAGTCATCTTCAATGACTTGTATTGGAGTTTGAACGCCGTGAAATACTTCTGATAGATTTGTTAAAGTACCACCAAAACTTTCGCCGATGGCTTGGTGTCCCAAACAAACTCCAAGTATTGGTTTTTGGCCTGCATAGGTTTTAATGACGTCCATTAACAATCCTGCTTCTGTAGGAATACCAGGACCAGGAGATAGAATAATTTTATCAAATTTTTCTAAATCGCCTAATTCAAATTGATCATTTCTAAATACGGTGACATTCGCTCCAAGTTCTTTCACTAAATGAGAAAGATTGTAGGTAAACGAATCGTAATTATCTATTATAACTATTTGTTTCATAATTAATTGTATTAAAAGGTTTCGGCAACTTCAATAGCTTTTCGTAAAGCTCCAAGTTTGTTGTTGACTTCTTGTAATTCGTATTCAACATCACTTTTAGCCACAATTCCACCTCCTGCTTGGAACCATAATTCTCCTCCACGACTCACGAAGGTTCTGATGGTAATGGCCTGATTGAGCGATTTGTTGAGTCCGATGAATCCAATACATCCACCATAGGCACCTCGGTTGTGTGGCTCATATTCACTAATCAATTGCATGGCACGTACTTTGGGTGCTCCACTTAAAGTTCCTGCTGGGAAAGTATCAATAAAGGTCTTGATAGGATCGGCCTCTTCGTTTAGTTGACCTGTTACTCGACTAACTAGGTGAATGACGTGACTGTAATATTGCATTTCTTTGTACTTTTCTACATGTACGTTGTGACAATTACGGCTTAAGTCGTTGCGGGCTAAATCTACTAGCATTACGTGTTCTGCATTTTCTTTTGGATCGTCGTGTAAATACTGAGCATTTTTAGCGTCTTGTATAGGGTCGCCCGTACGTTTGGTAGTCCCCGCAATTGGATCGATGTAGGCTTGCTTGCCTTCTATGCGACAATGGGTTTCAGGACTTGAACCGAAAATACGAAAACCACCAAAGTCAAAATAAAATAAGTAAGGACTTGGGTTGATGCTTCTTAAAGCTCGATATAATTTAAAATCATCCCCTTTATATTTTTGACAAAAACGTCGTGAAAGTACAATCTGAAATACATCTCCACGCAAACAATGGGCTATACCTTTGCGGATATTTTCACGATGTTCATCATCTGTTAAGGTGCTATAAGTTCCCCCCACTGCACGAAAAGAATAGTCGGTAATGTTACCACTTCTAATGGCATCTTTGATGTCGTTCAGATGATTTTCTTCTCCGTCTTCAAGCATTTCTACTAACATCATCTGGTTACGAAAACTATCAAAAATGATGACGTATTTATATAGGATATAAAGCATGTCGGGAGCATCGTCTTTAGTGGCAGTACTATCTTTTATTTTAATATCTTCGAAATATCGAACAGCATTGAACGTGGTATAGCCATAAAGCCCGCAATAATTAGCATTGTCACCTGTTACAGAAAAATGATCTAAAAATTCATTTATGGCATGTTCCGAACGATATTCTTGGTTGATGTCACGATAAAATTCTGTTTAGTT
>Ga0247610_10002650_pt1 | contig 20408 bp, 16 predicted proteins | sample 174DNAGHGhighgp2_FD_193483 | JGI IMG/M metagenome (GOLD analysis project Ga0247610, IMG submission 193483) | Sheep rumen microbial communities from Palmerston North, Manawatu-Wanganui, New Zealand - 1742 DNA GHGhigh gp2 | ecosystem: Host-associated > Mammals > Digestive system > Stomach > Rumen...
TCGTCTTCTGCATACATAGATTTAGCTTCTGCATAAAGTCTCTCGAATTCAGCTTCAGCATTTTCACGATATTTATTTGTATCATCTATTTTGTATTCTTTGCATAATAACAATACGGAATTAATAATTGAACCTTTTATACCAGATATTGCCACTGACAAACTAACATTAGATTGTCTTGATAATCTAATCCCATAATTATTTCTTGCATAATCTCTTAGAACATTAGTTCTAATCGTATAACTTAAAGTTTTATTTTCATTACTATAAAGTGAAGCATGAACGGAGTTTAGCTTATTTTGAAATGTAGATAAGTTTAGATTATATGTACTATCATCAATCTCACCCGATGATTTTTTTTCATCTAACTGAGATTTATATAATGTTTTAAAATCGTCTTCCATTCGAGCATATGTTACATCATTAATGCCATATTCTTTATCATATCCGCCAGTGTCAATGATATCGCTTTGTTTTGCTGATGAACATGATGTCAATAGAGTTGTTACTGCTGTACTTGCAATAATTGCAGTAGCAACTGAAAGAAAAGTTTTAGTTTTTTTAGATAATTTTAGTTTCATATACATAAATTATACATATAAGATAGAGTATGTTTCAAAAAAGTTGGTTTTTTGAAATAAATGGAAGTTTTGTATATAAATGGACTAATATCTTTTATTATGATATATTTATAATATAGAGTATATAAAATTTTATGTTGAAATTATTTAAAAACGTTGTACGTTCTTTCAAGAATAATAAGTTATCAATTATTGGTTTATCATTTTTGGTATTGTTATCTACAGGCATTTATACAATGCTATCTGGAACAACAAGCGCCATTAATAAAGAATATAATTATATATCCGAAGAAGGTAACCTTCATGATTTTACTGTTTCAGAACTTTATAGTACTGGAACAATAAAGTATAACTGTAATTTTGAACAAGTTGTTGATACTAGACAAGATCCACAAGTTTCTTATGAATCTTGTTTATATGATGATAATGCATTATCATGAACAAGCGATGGAGTTTTAGTTCCATATGTTTACTTAACAGGAACTCCTGAAGCTGCTACAGTTACTGTTCGTTATTCCGTTGATATTTCAGAACTAGAAAATAAATCTTCATTAAAGAATTTTTATCTTGATGCATGAATACAACATTTAAATGATCCTTCACCTAGTGATTTATGAAGTAAATATAATAGTGTTCTTGAGCCTACTGCATCATTTACAGGTCTTGATTTATCAAAACAATCTCAGAAAATTGAAGCATTCAATTATTTTTCAAGCGAAGACCAAAAAGTTTATGGCAAAGACCATGAAAAAGAATTGTCAACTAAAACTTTTGATGAATATTCTGCTCTTTTTGCTGGATTAGATATTTCAGCAAAAATTAGCAATTTAATTGAACAAAGTTCAAATGATTTATATTCACTTGTTAGTCAAGAGAGTACATTGATGAATAAGTACTTAGATACTTTACCTTCAGTTTCAGGCTATCGATCATTTAACTCACTAAATATTGATAACTCTCCTGACAATATTTTTTACAAAGCAATTAAATCTAATCCAGAAGATGAAATTGATAAATTTGTTCAAATTAACCCTAACAATGGAAGTAATCCAACTAAATGGAACAACTTCGATGTTCGAGATTGTACATATTCAGTACTAGATTATGCAAATAATGATAATTGAGGTTTAAATGAAACTTTAAAATATCTTCCAAGCGCAATCGGTGATTATTTTGATATTCACTATATTGAAAAGATTTATCTTTTAAATAAAGGTGATTGGACAAGCACTCCTGGTCCATTTAAAAAAAAGATAATATCATTAATTGATAGTTCACCGCTTCCAACTACAGCGGATGAGCGCCAAGATTGATGAACCAATAAGAAATCTGCTTTAACTTCATTGTTAAAAGATGAAATTAATGATAGCGAACAAGTTTATACAAAGGATTATCGTGTAACAATTCAATGAACAGGTTCATCAGGTGCTCCTAGTGCATGAAGTATTACTAATTGAACAGCACAATTTGCGACAGTTACACCTGAATTTATGAATAAGAACAACTTGCATACTTTAGATCCTAATTCTTATAATCAAGTTGATTCATATAAACAATATGTAATTGACCATCCTGAAATTACAGATCAAAAAATGTTATTTATTGGTTGACTTAATTCTTTATCATACCCCGACTACAGTCAATGATTTACTTCAGTAGCTAATCCTACAAGTCCTTATAAAGACCAATTTATTTGTCCAGGTGGTGGAGCATATTATTTAATAATTGGCAGTGGTATTACTCCAGATTTTATTTATCCAATTGTTTCAATTGAAAAATCAACACCTAATCCAAATAAAGAATGTATTTATTTCACAAATACTGCTGGTTATGGTCTTATTTTCGATTCATTTAGAGGAAATTTAACTGAAAACTATATTATTGGTAAATTCGTATCTAATAATTGTGATCAATGCCAAAAAGTATTAGATGACATTAATGAATATGCAAGAGAAGTAATGATTTATCCAGAGAGAATAAATGCTGCTTACTTCGCAGATGATACAACTAATGTGTTGAATGCAAGCGCTTTTAGAATTTCATATATTCCTAAGTTCATTAATGCAATTAACATAACCTCTATTAGTTTGACATTGTTCATCATTCTTTTAAGTTTGGTCATTTGTGCAATTGTAATTCACCGATATATTACAAATCAGCAATCTATATTAGGTATAATGAAAGCCAATGGTATTTCAAATGGTAAAATTGGAACTCCAATTTTACCATTTGCTATAATACCAGCTTTGTTTGGAACTATATTTGGTGCTATTATTGGAACATTGCTGCAACTTCCTGTTCTCGGTTTATTCTCCAATTATTGAATGCTACCGACCCAGCTTCTCGGATTTAATTGGCTCGGTTTCTTTGTGATACTGCTAATAACTTTAGTAATATTTACTGCTACAATTTACATTACTTCATTCTCTGTATTGAGAAAAAATACTGTTGATTTAATGAAAAATGATAGTCAAGACAACCCTAAACTAGCATCGCGATGAATGAAAAGAGTATTTGGTAGATTTGGTATCTTGACCAAATTTAGAGTTGCGGTTGCATTCAATTCAATTTGAAAACTAATTGTATTAGTGATTATGACTTCATTGTCACTTTCGACTTTAGTATTTACTTTATCAATAAATGGTAAATTTAAGAATGCTACTTATTCAACGAATATTAGCAGAAATTATAAATATGCGGTTGATTTATATTCTCCAACTAATCAAGGTGGACAATATAATGCAGTTAATTATGGTTTACAAGATCCTTTAAAACCATCATTTGATACTGCTTTCCAAATGGCTGGAACTAGTGGATTTAACCAAGCAGGTAATGACCCTAGAGATGTAAACTATTTGCAATCTTTATACTATGGTGCACCTGAATCTGTTACAGTTCCAAATCCGATTTTCTCTTGATTATCATATGATTTAAATCCTCCATCAATTACATATTCTGATAATAATAAGTACTCTTCTGTTCAAAGCGAAGGATATTTGCCAAAACTTCATGGTGATGAACATGCATTGAACTATTTCTTGAATAAAAAATACTATTATTCATCCTATGTAGGTAACTATATGAATATAAAAACAGAAGCTACTGCTGATGAAATAAATTTATATATGAATCTATACCAACAACACCTTAAATTTAATGATAGTATATTCTCTAATTTATTTATTCCATTTATGGGTGATTCAATGGGTCAACAAGCAGATATTTTCTACTTAAAAGACCGTGTAATGACAAATTCAACACTTGATTATGTTGTTGGTATAAAAGGTATTCAATCCAACCCATGAGATATTGCTGCTAGCTTAATGCCTGAGAACAATAAGAAAATGTTAGAACGTGCAAAATTAAATTTTATTGATTTTATTGGTCATGCTATTTACTATGAGGATGGTGTTTCTGATCCTAAATATCAAGACTTACATGGTTTGTTTGTGGCTGAAACAGAGGATCATGAATTAGAAAATTATAAACAATTCATTCATGGAACTGACCCAAGCAGTCCTGAATTACCACCATATGAAATTGATAAAACTAAGGTTGTTGGGACAGTAGCAGTAGCTTTAAATGCTGATTTTATTAATTTATTATCTACTGCTTATGGTTATGAAGAAACAGCTAAGCTTGATTACTATGTAACTTACAATGTTGCTCCTTTAGCCAAAACTGATGAAACTTACACATGAGTTAGTGGTAATGTAGTAAGCGATAATTCCTCTGCTAAAATCATGGGTATTAAAACGGGCAAGTATGCTTCCAAGTATGTTAACCTTTATGATGAAAATAAAGTTGACTTAAATGATCCAAAGAATGGAGTCATTAGGTATACACAAGTTGATTTTGAAAGAGATTACAAGAATGCTGATAATAGTTGGAATTACATTTTTGACAAACCATTCCCAATTGTTGTAAATGCTTATGCTGCGCATAAATATAACTTAAAAGTTGGAAGTCATATTTCATTTGACATTACAAATAAAGCTGACCGTTTTGTTCAAAAAATGAATCCATCAAAAACTTACAATAATGTTGCAAATTTTGAAGTTAATGGTATTTGTACAACATATGAAGGTCAAGAATACTTTATTGATCAAGACGTAGCTAACTTATTACTCGGCCTAAAGACTCACTTATGAGATGGCGAACTTGACCAAAATGGTGATTATATTCAATCAATGTTTGAACCAAGTCAATACTATGGATATAATTATGATTCTATTGAAAATGCAGCGTATGGAAAGTTCAATACTGATAGTGAAAAACATGGTATTAATGTCAAAGCTGGTGATAAAATGTTAATTGACTTAAAGGACTATGAAAAAGATCTTTATGAGTACAATCAAACAAACAACACTAACTATAATCTAACATCTTATGGATTCAATGGTATATTTACTGACCAATTAGATGGTAGTGCAGTATTATCTAAAGGTATTATTCTTTATTCACCAACAGGTTTATACCCTGGAAATGATAAAATGACTTCCGAAGTTACTAAGAACCTAATTAGTTATGGTGCTAACCTTGAAATCTTTAGAAAAGTCACATTGTGTAATGACACTGATTCAGATTTAGCAAAAGGTATTCAAAACGCTTACAATGATTGATGAAAAGCCGGAGATGACGAGAAAAAGGCTAAACATGACGCTTTAGATTTATATGCAACAGATGCCATTAACTTCATCCATGAATATTTTGGCGATCAAGCATACTGTCTAATAATAAATGGTGCAACTGATGCAACTGCTATGCAATTAGTATTTGATAATTTATCAGGTACTATTAGCAACTTGACTTATGCAATTATTGGTGTAGTTTCATTAATGGTTATCATTATTGTTGCATTAATTACAAACATGGTAATTAATGACTCTAAGCGTTTAGCAGCTTTATTAAAAGCCTTAGGTTATACAGATGGCGAAAACGCAACTAGCTTCTTATCAATTTACATCCCAGTAATTATCTTAGGTTTAGGTATTGCTGCATTACTATCTTGAGGTTTAGTTGCTGCATACAACTCACTAGTTTTTAACTCAATGAATATATGATTGAATGTAAATATTAAGTGATACAACTACTTCATTGCTTTAGCTAGTGTTGGTGCTGTATTTGCAATTTCAGCTGCAAATTCTGTATGATCGCTAAAACGTTCATCACTTGTTGACTCAATTAAATAAAAGGAATTAATTATGGCAAAGAATAATTCAATAAAAATTAGATTTAATGAAAAACTAAAACAGTTAGATAAGGAATACTTAGATCTGTTAAGACAATATCACACGGATATTTCTAATAATCTTAAAGTTTATACAGAAAAGAAAATCAATAGGAATGATTATGATGTTAATCGAACAAAAATAAAAGAAAATTTTTGCAAAGAAAAAAAACGTATTCATTCAAAAAGAATAAAAGCTAAGTGTGATTATAAAAACTTCTTAAAAATTAATGCTTTGCAAAAAGAAAATAAGTCTTATGAATCTGATATTGAGGCAGTAAGAGGAATTATTCAAACATTGAATAATCAATCTGAAAAGATTCAAATTATCAGTTATAAAACTTATGCAGAGAAAAAATCAATCATTGTAAAAATCAGCAAAAATACATCAAAATTAAACTATCTCCTTGCTAAATATACAAAGAATAAATATGATATATACGAATTACAATTATTGGGCAAGAATTCAAATGATAGCAATGCAGATAAACTTTATGAATTTATTTGTTATGTAGAAAATAATAACAAAGATAATAAAATATTTCCATATAAATTAAATTCACTTATTAGGTTGAATTCTTATACAAGAAGATTAATGCTCTTAACAATAAAATTAATATGACTTAGAGACATTAAACTTAGAGGTTTGATGCTTCAACACTCTTCAACTTATAGAATGAGAAAGAAGATCAAAAAACTTGAGAAGAAAATTAAACATTTCGAAAATGATATTGAAAATTTAAAAATAGGTTTTGCCAATCGTTATCATGCATACTTAGTTTCACAACTTACTAAAGCAAAAAAAGATAAAAACTATGAAGCTAACCAAAAGCGTATTGCTGAGAAAAAACAAGCAGCTAAAGTTAAATCTATTAAGAGAATAGGAGAGTTGGAAAAAGAGTATTCAATATTGTTAAGTAAATATCGTAAAGATATTTTCAATAATCATAGAGCTTATATTACAAAGAAAATCAAAAAGGTTGATTACAAATTTAATAAAGGAAAAATACAAGATAAATTCTACGAGGAAAAAGATTGTATTCATTCAGCAAAAATTAAAGCTAAATATGATTATAAAAACTTCTCTGATTTCGATAATCAACCATACGCAGTTGAACTTAAAAATGTAGTTAAGTATTATAACAACAAGGTATTGGCTACAAAAGTTTTAAGTAATGTTAATTTACAAATTAAAAAAGGTGAATTTGTTGTTATTCTAGGACCAAGTGGTAGTGGTAAAACAACATTGTTAAATATTATCTCTGGTATGGATAATGCTACATTTGGTGATACTATTGTTGCTGGTGAAAATTTAATTGATTATAATGCAAGTAAACTAACATTATTTAGAAGAAATAACATTGGTTATGTTTTCCAACAATATGGTCTTCTACCTAATTTGACAGTTAAAGAAAATATTGAAATAGGTCAGAATTTACAAGAAAATAAATCAAAAATTATTCCAATTGATGAAATTTTAAAAGCAATTGGTCTTGAGACACAATCTAGAAAATATCCTAATGAATTATCTGGTGGTCAGCAACAAAGGGTTTCTATTGCTCGTAGTGTTGCTAAAAACCCAAATATCTTATTTGGTGATGAACCAACGGGTGCGATTGATGAAGAAATGTCTAAAAATATTATGAATCTTTTTGTTGAAATAAACAAAAAATATCATACTACAATCATCATTGTTACTCACAATCCAATATTAGCAGAAATTGCTACTATGGTTATTAATGTTGCTAATGGTTCAATTTCAAATATTAAAATCAATAAAAATCCGAAATCAGTTGATCAATTAAATTGATCAAATAAAGGAAATAAAGACAGCAAAAATAAACTTTTTTAATTAAAAAATCATACCATGTTTCATTAACTGGTATGATTTTTGTTTATAGATCTAAATTATTTAAACTTCAAAGTTAAAGTAGAAAATTTTGCAACCAGTGTGAAGTAAAATAATACTAGGAACAACATCAGTGAAAAATTCACATTTACTTGTTATCGATTTTTTCATATATGAGATGCATTCTTCAACGTCTGGATCACTTTTATAAGTTATGCTGTGAATAACAGTTAACCTTTTAACTTTATTTAAATCAAAATCAGGGAATTTCTTTTTAAATTCTTTGACAAAAATGTCATAGCCTTTTTTAAATGATGATGAAGTTTTGAAAAAGTTCAAACCATCTTCATCTCTTATAATCATAATTTTTTGACGGAATAATTTTAAAATAAAAGATTTAAAATTTGTCAATCTTCCACCTTTTACTAGGTGCTCTAAATCATAAGCAAATAGCATACCCATTCGTTTTTTCTTGACGTCTTCAAAATACTTTAAAAATGATTGCTCATTTAATTTATTTTCTTTAATCATTTTTAATAGATCAATAACACACCATTTAATTCCTGCAGCAATTTCAGTGTTATTTGCAGCTATTTTTATTTTTTGATAATCTTCTGCTACAACTTTTCATGTATTTATACTGCCAGATAAATATAAAGGAATAGGAACAACATAGATTTCGTCATAATCATCATAGATTTTCTCAATCTGCATAATAATTTCACCCATTGATGCTTGAGAAGACGATAAATCAATATCTGGATTATTAAGCAATTCAGCTGTTTTAGCTTCATCAATGTCAATTTGATCATGATATGTTTTAATTTCTTTTGTTTTTTTGTTAGTAGCATTGATTATTAATGGTAAAACAAAAACATTATCAAATTCACCATTTCTAATTCCACTTGATGAATCCACTATAATTGCAATTTTTTTCATATTAGATACATTATATAATATTGTATATTATGGTAGCTATCTTTTATAACAAGAAGATGTTAAATGACACACTTATAATTAACATCAGCAACAAAAAAATAATCAGCCATATTGCAAATGATAATTTTGTAATTGGATATTCAAATGAAAATGAAGTAAGTTATATTAATATTTTTAATTTTAGCAAGTTCATGCATTTACTTGATGGATATGTTAGATTAGATGAAAAATTATGTCTTAAAATTAAAGAAATAACAAAAATTGATTTATCTGCTTACATTGATTCAAATAATTTTGTTGTTGGACAAATTGATGAATGTGAAAAAATAGAAGGAACTCACTTACATAAATGTTTAGTAAATATTGGCAAAGAAAAATTACAAATTATGTGTGGTGCTAGCAATGCTAGATTAAGTCTTAAAGTGGTTGTTGCATTAGATAGTGCAATGTTACCAAATGGAACATGTATACGTTCTGGACAGATATTAGGAAACAAATCACTTGGTATGTTATGTAGCAAAAGAGAACTTAATTTAACTGATAAAAAATTTAATGATGAAGGAATTATTGAATTGCCTGATTCATATAAAATCGGTGAAAAGTTTAATGAAATATTTACATCAAATATTTAGAATTGGAGATTTCGATGCCTTTTACAAAACAATTAAATAAAGATTTTTATATTAAAGATAATCGAATTCATCTTTCAGATGAATATTACAACAAGAATAAAAAGTATTTCAAGAAAATTACTGGATCAAGATTTGCTTCTATTTTAAGACTAAATCAGTATGCATCGCCAGTTCAAGCTTGATGTACGATAGTTAATATTTACAAAGAGGATATGGACCCAACTTTAGCAAATGTTGGAAACTGTATTGAACCCAAAGTTATGGATTATGTTTCAAACTTAACAAATATTAAATTTAAAACCTATATTCCTAGTCGAATTAACTGAAATGTTTTTGATGATGATGTTTTTGGCGGAATTCCTGATGGCGAACCTATTAATGACAAAGGTGAATTTGCTTATAGCGACGGACTTCCAATGCTTGAAATTAAAACTTCAAGCGAAGACAAATTAACATATGAAAAAGTTAATGGATCTTTGAGAATGAAAAAAGATGCGAATGGCTATCTGGTTGTTAAAGAAATTGGAGGCAAAAAGAAAACTTGATTTTTAGATGATAAATTTAAAATATCAAATGAATACTGTTTTCAATTACTTCTATATCTTCATTTAAGAAAAGCTAAAAATGGCATGTTTGCTGTAGCTTTCTTAAAACCTGAAGATTATGTTCACCCTGAAAATTTTGATCCAAAGACTCATGAAATTCATTTTATAAACTTGAAAATTAATGATGAACATAACTTAGAAAAATCAATTGAATATGGTAGAAAATGATACAAAAAATATGTCATAAACAATCATTTTTCGATGTCTTTAGACGAAAATGATAAAAAATGATTACAAGAGGAATTGGGAAATAATGTCATCTAATGTTACCAGAATAATTTACATTAAGTATGGTGAACTAACTTTAAAAGGAAAGAATAGGATGAACTTTATAAATTGTTTGCATAAAAATGTTGTGCAGGCTTTAAGTTTATTCAAAGAATTAGTTATTAACCGAAAGTTTGATTCAATGGAATTAATTTGTCCTGATGAATCATATGATGAAATATTTAAAATAGTTCAAAGAATTCCAGGAATAAGTCAAATTATCAAAGCCTATAAAATTGACAGTAACGATTTGGAAAAAATTGAAAATCAAATTGTTGAATTAGTTAAACAAAAGCAATTTAATACTTTTAAAGTAATAACCAATCGTCATGATAAAAATTTTTCAATTTCTTCAATGGAATATTCAAAATTGATAGGTGGCATTATTCTTAAAAACATTACTAACAAAAAAGTAATAATGAGTAATCCTGATTTAGTAATTAATGTTGAGATTCATTCTAATAGTGTCATAATTTTCTTTGAAAGAATTGAGGCTGCTGGAGGGTTTCCAATTGGTATTAATGGGAAAGCTTTGGCACTAATTTCTGGAGGAATTGATTCTCCTGTTGCATCTCATCTTATTATGAAAAAAGGTATGCATGTTGATTTTGTAACGTTTATAACTCCACCACATACTTCCGAAGAAGCTTTAGATAAAGTTAAGAAATTAGTACAAATCATTACTTTGAATAATTCAATTGAAAAAGCAAAACTATTTATAGTCAATTTTTCAATGATTCAACATGAATTGTCACACATTAGTGACAAATCTTACCAAATAACTTTAATGCGCAGATATTTCTTTAGAATTGCTAATTATTTGAAAAATAAATACAAGTATGATGCTTTGATAACAGGTGAGTCATTAGGTCAAGTAGCCAGTCAGACAATTGAAAGCATGCAAACCATTGAGAATGTTCTTGATAATAAGACAGTCATTTTAAGACCATTATTAACTTATGACAAAATTGAAATTATTAAAATTGCTAAAAAGATTGGTACTTTTGAAACTTCAATTTTACCTTTTGCAGATTGTTGTGCTTTATTTGTTCCAAAAGCTCCAGTCACTAAACCAAGAATTCATATTGCTGAAAAGTTAGAATCAGAATTTAACCTTTTAAGTAAAATTTATGAAGTTACGATAGATAAATATATTAAAATAATAGATTAAGACTATGAATTTTATTCAAAAAAATATTATCAATAAAATTACTGAGTATGACAAGATTGCTTTATTTTTTCATGAAATACCAGATTTTGATGCATTAGGTTCATGCTATGCATTAAAAATATTTTTGACTGACAAATTTCCTGAAAAGCAAATTGAAATTATTGGTCTTGACATTCTAGACCCAAACTTTGGTAAGGGATTCTTTCATTTTGACCAAACACATGTAACAAATGATTTTCTACAAAATTCTTTGGGAATCATTCTTGATGTTGCTAATGAAGCTAGAGTTTGATCATCACGTCATCGTTTTTGCAAAGAACTTATAAGAATTGATCATCACCCTCAAATCGAATCATTTTGTGATATAGAATGAATTGATGAGAAGTCTCCTGCTACATGCGAACTTGTAGGAATGATGCTTTATGAATGAGATCAATTATACGTAAGTGAAATTGTTTCTAGCTATTTATATGCTGGAATTATAACTGATACAGGAAGATTTCTTTATGAATCAACAAGACCTGAAACTTTTACTTTGGCAAGTCACTTGATTGATAGAAATTTTGATCGTAATGAAATCTACAAGTCTGTGTATCTAAAATCATTTAAACAATCAAAATTTGAATCTTATGTAGTTAGTAAGATCAAACTTAATAAAAACTTTAAATTTGGTTATGTTATTATACCAAAGAACGCTTTTGAAAAATATGACATTGATTTAAGAATGAGCATGGTTCATGTTTTCAACAACATTAATGAATTAGAAGTATGGATGAGTGTTTATTATGATGATACTATTCGCAAATGAAGAGGTTCACTTCGTAGTAGAAACATTCCAATTAATTTCATTGCTGAAAAGTATCATGGCGGTGGACATAAATTTGCTGCTGGATTTACACTTGATAAGAAAAATGACTACAAGCATTTGGTTAAAGATTTAACAAAATACTTAAGCATACAAATTAAAAAGGAGGGATTCGCACATGATTAAGGCTATACAAATTGATGAAAGTTGAGAATTGGCATTAATAATCATTTTATTAATTGCTGTTGCTACTATTCAAATTATTACTGTTGTTTTCCAACAAAAAATTCAAGAATTTTTTGATAAAGTAAGAAAAAATAAGAAACAAAGAAAGACTGTTCAACAAGTTCAATACTTTATTTCAAACTTAGCTAGTAGTCTTGCACGATTGTCATATGATAATGTCGGAGCAATTATCATAATTGAAAATAGAGAAAGTCTATATAAGTACATAAACTCCGGAAAGAAAGTTGATATTGATTTTTTCCCAGAATTTGTGTTTAATATTTTTTATAATCACAAATCACCATTACATGATGGAGCAATGATTATTAGAAATTTAAAAATTTGTAGTTTATCAAGTTATCTACCATTAACAAACCGTGTTATTAGTGTTGAATACGGTGCACGTCATCGTGCTGCATTTGGTATTTGTCAATACTATGACTGTTTATCGTTTGTAGTTAGTGAAACTACTGGTAAAATTAGTTTCACTTTCAAAAACAACACTACTACATTGTCAAGCGATCCATCTAAACTAATTGAAGAATTATCAAATATTTTTAAAACAAGATCAATGTACGAAACTCTAACATCTAAATAAATTATCTAAATTTAAAAGAAATTAACTTTATTGGAATACCAATTCCAATAAATTTTTTTTCATATTCAGTTAATATGCAATTTTCTGGATTAAGTTTTGCATATAAATTATTAGTAAACTCAATTATTTCAATATCACTTTTACCTTTAATATTCTCTAATGAGTATGCATATAAATTATCATTGTCAGTTTTAAATTGTATGATACCATCTTTCGCTAATAAATTTTTATACATCTTTAAATATTCATCAGAAGTCAATCTTCTTTTTACATGTCTTTTCTTTGGTCAAGGATCAGAGAAATTAAGAAAAATTTTATTAAAAAAATTTTTTGGGAAATATTCAAAAATATCTTTTACATCAATTGCTAAAAATTTCAAATTTTTTGGTTTGCTTTCCAATTTATTTAATTTATTAATTGCTTTAAGGATTACCGTAGGAAATTTATCTAATCCATAAAAATTTATTTCAGGATTATTGATAGCAGAATTAATAATAAAATTTCCTTTTCCCATTCCTATTTCCAAATAATTCAATTTATTATTTGGAATTGGATTTGTTTTTAAATAATAATCTGAGCTTTTAACTAGTTCAACATCATTTTTAATTTTTCTTAGTCTTCCCATTATCAGTTGGTTTGTTAAAAAAGTCTAATGATTCATCTAATTCATCTAAGATTACTTCTTTGTTAATGTTTGGTAATTCATCAATTGATTTGATACCAAAGATATCAAAGAATTTATTAGTTATTTCATAAAGGTATGGTTTACCAGGAGTATTTGCTCTACCAATGCAGTTAATTAACCCTAGATTTTTCAATTTCTCTATGGCATTTATTGCATTATGACCTCTAATTCTTTCAACCATAGATAAAGGACATGGTTGATTATAAGCAATGATAGCTAAAGTTTCAAGTAGAGTTTGTGTTAACGGACTTTTAACTTTAATATCATAAACTAATGAAATAGTATTATGGTTTTGTTTTTTAGTTAATAAACGGTATAAATCACCATACAATTCGATTGTAATACCACGGGACTGATTTGTATCGTACTCATTCTTCATTTCTTTAAGAATTTTTCGGATTTCATCTGTAGGTAAATTAATCATTTTTTTAATTTCGTTGATGGTTACGCCTTCATTGCCTTTGATATAAAGTAAGCTTTCAATAAGTGATTTGTAGTTATCGTTCATAATTATTCTCCTATAACATTGATATAAATTTCTGAATCATTATTTTTTTGTGAAATTGTAATTTTACTATATCTTACTAAATCTAAGATAGCAAGGAATGTAGTAACAACAAATTGTTGAGATATTTTCATTGAATCAACACGTGATAAGTATTCGCTAAAACTGATTGTTTTAGAACTATGATTTACTAAAAATGCTCAAAGTTCAGTTTCAATATCTTGAACTGATAATTCTTGAACTAGAATTTTTCTTTGAATAATAATTGTCATTTTATATTTATCTATTGCATCATGGATTGCTTTTGATAATTTATTAACATCAATTTTTTCAGGTAAATTTTCTAAGACTAAATTGTCAGGCTCAAATTGCTCAATATCGTCTGTTGGCTTAACGTGCATTTGTTTACGCTCTACTTGTTTTGATTGTAAATGACTAGCAATTTCTTTATATTGACGATATTGAATAATTCTTTGAATAAATTTGTCCCTTTCATATTCAAAGTTATTATTATCTCCAACCATATTTTCAACAGGAATTAATCTTTTTGATTTTAAATAAATTAAGTAAGAGCTCATTTCAAGATATTCGCTTGCTAATTCAATATCAATATCTTTAATTTGATCTTGAATGTATTCTAAATATTGACTTGTAAGTTCAGCAATATTTAAATCTAAAATATCCATTTTGTGCTCACGGATTAATGTATCTAATAAATCTAATGGTCCTTCAAAATCTTTTAATTTAAGATTTAATGTATTCTTCTCTTTAAGCATTTTTATCTCTCTTGTAGTAGTTTATCACAAATTCAACATGATCTTCGCTTTTTATTTTTTTAAAATTTGATAAATCAAATTTCATAAATATATTACAATCGTAAGACTTTTTTAATGTGGAAATAATCAATTCATCTGCATAATCAAAAAATAATGTGTAAATTGTTTTTCCGCCAACAATGAATACATCTTTGTCTTGATAGTCCTTAATTAAATCTTTAAAATCATAATATACTTTAACTCCTTCAGGAGCTTTATATTTCTTATCAAGAGTAATAACAATGTTTTCACGTTGCTTTAATGGTTTATTGCCCCAAGAAGCAAAAGTTTTTTCACCACAAGCTATAGCATGATTTAAAGTTGTAGTACGAAAATGATTCATTTCTTCTTTGACATTTCATGGCAAATTGTTGTCTATACCAATACCATGATTAATATCTTCGCATCAAATCATCTTAATCATATTAAACTGCTACCTCTGCTTTAATTGTTGGTAGTGGATCATATTCAACAATTTCAAAATCATCAATATTGAAATTTTCAATATTTTCAGGAATTCTTTTAATAATTAATTTTGGTGGAAGTTTTGGTGTTCTTGATAATTGTTCTTTAACTTGATCTAAGTGATTTACATAGATATGTAAGTCACCAAATGTGTGCACAAATTTTCCTGGTTTTAATCCGGTATATTTAGCAATAATGTAGGTCAATAGTGAATATGAAGCAATATTAAATGGAACACCTAAAAATGCATCAGCTGATCTTTGATATAGTTGACAAGATAATTTATCATCTTCAACATAAAACTGGAACAAAGAATGACAAGGTGGAAGTGCCATTTTGCTAACATCATTAGGATTTCATGCACTAATAATTAATCTTCGCGAATTAGGATTCTTTTTAATTTCATTAATTACTCATGATAGTTGATCAAATCCATTAAAGTCTCTCCATTGTTTTCCATAAACTGGACCTAGATTACCATACTTCTTTGCAAATTCAGAATCAGTTTTAATTTTATTAGCAAATTCTTTAATAGTTTCACCTTGATAATCTTTTGATTTCTTATAAGAATCAAAAGGTCAATCATTTCAAATATTACAGTTATTGTCGACCAAATATTTGATGTTAGTGTCACCTTTAATAAATCACAATAGTTCAGCAATAATCCCTTTATAATAAACTTTTTTTGTAGTTAATAACGGAAATCTTTCTGAAATATCATATGAAGTTTGATAACCAAAAGTGGAAATAGTGTCTATTCCTGTACGGTTATGTTTTAATTTTCCATTCTTAAGAATGTACTTTAGTAAATCTAAATATTGTTGCATTAGTATCTTCTATCTCTGATCTTTTCGTCTTCTTCTAAGAAAACCATTTTTTGTTTGTTTTCTTTGATTAAATTAAAAATTCTTAAGTATTCTGTATAAACCAATTCATGAATGTTTTTTGTTGTATGATTGATAGCAACTGTAGCATAGTTTTGCGGTTTAATTGGTTTTAAGAAATTAACATAGATGATTTTGTTTTTATTCTTATAATTTTTTGGTTGTTTTTCTTTATTCAAATCTATTGAGCCAACTATTACTATTGGAATAATTGGAGCCAAATATTTATAAGCTATTCTAAAACTTCCCTCATGGAATTCAATCATCTTTTCTGGATCAATCACCCTTGTTCCTTCAGGAAAGATAACAATAGAACGCTTATCATCATTTAAATTGATTTCTTCTTGAAATTTATTGTAAGTATCACGAACATTTTCGCGATTAATAAAGATTGTATCAACTAATTTAAAAGCGTAAGATAAGTAACTTTTTGAATCTAATTCAGCTTTAGCAATAAAACGGAAATATGGAATTTTTGTGTTTTCATATAGTAATTTAAAAATTACCAAAGGATCCATATTTGATTTGTGATTTGCCACATATAAACCTGGATTTAAAGGTAAATCGTTTAATCCAGAAGATGAAATCTTATAGTGTTTAATGTAAAGTACATTCTTCACTAAATTGTACACAGACTTATATCTTATTTCAACCGGCATAGATTCAGGATTAGTAAGGTACTTTTTATATTTTGCTTTCATTCTTGAAATTCTCAAGCTAAAAATTAAAAGCACGAACGGTAGGCTCAAAATCCACCCCACGGTTTTAAAAAACTTTTTCATATGCTTATATTTTATTATATAGACAATAAATAATTAATAAAAATGCAATAAAAACAAAAAAATCCAAAAAAGTTTACCTTTTATTGGAATCTTTATGTTGTTTTATTAATGGTTGTATTTACTAGCAATTCTTTGGAAATCTAAACCGTTAACAAAATCATCAATTAAATTTGTTACATTTTTGATGACGGGTTTTAAAAGGTTTAATTCATCACTGGTGAATTTTCCTAAAACGTGACTAATCATTTGTGATTTGTCAATAGGTCTTCCAATACCAATACGCACTCGTTTAATATCTGCATGAGACATTAAATCAATAATGTTTTGTAGACCTTTTTGACCACCACCAGATCCAGTTGGTTTAACACGACATTTTCCAACTTCTGTATCAGCATCATCACAAATTACTAAAATGTCATGATAGTCAATCTTGTAAAAGTTAGCAATTTGTTTTACAAATTGTCCAGACAAATTTACATAAGTATATGGCTTAGCAATTATATATGATTCGCCTTTTTCATTGGTGAATTTTCTAAATCATCCATTAAACTCATTTTTGTCTAGAAATGATTCATGTTTTTGCAACCATGCATCTATAACCATAAAACCAACGTTATGACGTGTGTTGTCGTATTCGTGAGGATAGTTACCTAAACAAACTATTAATTTCATTATTCTTGTTCTTGTGGTTTGCCAGTTACAATGTTTTTAATACTTTTAATACCATTAACTATTTCTTTTTTAGCTTTGTTTACTTTATCTTTAACTACACATCAGTAGATGATGTATCCTCCACAGTAAGCAAATACTAAAACCATTTGAATTAAGATAACAATTGCACCTGAAGATAAGTGAGTTGAATTATCAATACTTAAATAACGAATTCATGACACATAAATTACTATATCAGCATTTGATGCGGATGGAAGAACTGGTTGAGAGCATAGACCTAAAATCATCATTAACAATATTGCAGCTAACATGATGTAGGAAATACGAGTTGCAAACACCAAACAAAGTTTGTTTTTTAGAATCATATTTCCAATAATTTGTGATATTACTAATGCAAAGAAGATTGCATCAATAATGATTGTAGCAATTCCTATACCAGAAAGGAATACAGGACTGCCACCAGATAATTGTTCAACTGTTCAAAAACCCAATCATCATGGTTGGGCATATGAACTTGCACCAAACAGTGTTACAATTGTAAATAAGAATGGAACAACAGCAATTATGTTGTTAGCATAAGTTAAGCCAGCAAAGGCTTTACGAATTTTCATTTTTTTAACTAAATTTTTTTCAAAAGCTGGTAGAGTTTGCCTAGTTGAAAATCCACTTGTTTTTGGAGTCGAATTTTCGTTCGGATTTATTTTTTGTGTCTCGGGCATTATTTTTTCGCTTTAATTTTATCTTGTTTTTCTAAACTTTGAATAGGGTTACCATAGTGTGCATCAATGAATAATTGTTTTAGTTCTTCAACACGTGGTAAACGTGGGTTAGCACCAGTACATTGGTCATCGAATGCTTCAACGGACATTTGATCTAGAATCTTTTCAAAATCAGCATCTTTAACACCATATTCTTTAGTTGTTTTTCATAGTTTAACAGAAGCTAATAATTTTTGAACTTCTTTAATTAAGTTGTCAACTTTTTCAGCTTCAGTCTTACCTTTTATTCCTAGCATATCCGCAATTTCACAGTATTTTGCTCTGACATCATTTACTCTAAATTGAGGTCAGTACATTTGTTTCTCACACTCATATTTAGCAGCATTATAACGCATTACATATGGTAAGTAAATTGCATTTGCAGCACCATGCATTACACCAAAGTGTCCACCAACTTTATGTGATAGAGAGTGAACAACACCTAAGTATGCATTACCAAATGCCATACCAGCAATAGTTGCAGCATGAGCAATTGCTTCTCTTGCATCTTTATCTGTTGTTCCATGGTCATATGCACGCTTCAAGTATTTGAAGATTAATCTAATGCCTTGAAGTGAATATGGTTTTGTGAATTCAGTTGCTAGAATTGAAACATAAGATTCAAAACAGTGACTTAATGCATCAGCAGCAGTAACTGCTGTCATTCTTGGAGGTAATGACATCATGAATTGCGCATCAATAATAGCAACAGATGGTACAAGCGCGTAATCAGCTAATGAATATTTAATGTGAGTTTTTTCATCAGTAATAATTGCGAATGGAGTAACTTCTGATCCAGTTCCAGCTGTAGTTGGAATACAAACTAATTGAACTTTCTTAGGAGTTGGGAATTTAACAATACGTTTACGTATGTCTAAGAATCTAACTGCTAAGTCTTCAAACTTAACATCCGGATATTCATTGTAGAATCACATCATTTTAGCAGCATCTAGTGAGCTACCACCACCAAAAGCAATAATTGCTTGTGGATCAAATTGTTTAATTTCTGCAGCACCTTTATAAGTTGTTGCACATGATGGGTTAGGTTCTACATTTGTAAATACCTTAACTTGCATTCCATAATTTTCAAGGATATGTGTAATTTTTTGACCAAACATACATCAAATGAAGTTATCAGAGACAACGAATACCTTTTTAACTCCATCATCTCTTAAATCTTTTAAGCCTTCTTCGATGCATCCGTATTTGAAGTAAATTCTACTTGGAAGACGCATTCATAACATATTTTCTCTTCTCATTGCTACCTGCTTTGTTTCTAATAAATTTTCTGGTCCAATATTTTGACTTGTTGCATTACCACCAACTGAACCACAACCTAATGTAAATGATGGTAATAATTTGAAGTTATAGAAGTCTCCAACTCCACCTAATGATGCTGGTGAGTTAATAACAAGTCTTCCGGTATTAGCGTTGTCGCTAAACTTAACAATCTTATCAGCACCTGCTAATTCGTCACAGAATAATGATGAAGTATGTCCAGGTCCTAGTTTTAATAATTCTTTTTGAATTCTTAAAGCGTCATCAAAGTCTTTAGCTCTGTATAGAGATACAAAGTCTGATAACTTTTCATGTGATAATGGATTCTTAGGTGAACAATCCTTAGTTTCGACAACTAACATTTTTGCTCATTCTGGAACTTTAATATTAAAGAATTTACCAAGGAATTGTGCATTTTGACCAACCATTCCTGCATTTAAAGTACAATGGTCAGGATTTGAGAACATCTTTGCACAAATCTTCTTAATATCACTTGGACTATTGATGATGTAAGCTTGTTGATCATTGAATTCTTTAACAACTTCATCATAAATTTCATCAAGTGCAATTACAGAGTTTTCAGTTGCACAAATCATTCCGTTATCAAATGTATTTGATTGAATAATTGAAGCAACTGCCATCCTGATATTTGCAGTTGTATC
>Ga0247610_10002651_pt1 | contig 20403 bp, 18 predicted proteins | sample 174DNAGHGhighgp2_FD_193483 | JGI IMG/M metagenome (GOLD analysis project Ga0247610, IMG submission 193483) | Sheep rumen microbial communities from Palmerston North, Manawatu-Wanganui, New Zealand - 1742 DNA GHGhigh gp2 | ecosystem: Host-associated > Mammals > Digestive system > Stomach > Rumen...
ATTCTCAGCCACGCTTATCAACACTTCATTGGCACAGGCGTTGGACTTCGCCAACTCATCGACTATTTCTATGTGCTGAAGCATGCACACGAAGAAGCTTCACCGTCGTCTCTTCACGCTTTACGCTCCACGCTTCATGAGCTTTCCCTTGATAAGTTTTGTGCTGCAGTTTGCTGGCTTCTTCATACGCAACTCGGTCTTCCATCAGAATATCTGATAGTGGAGCCAAATGTCAAAGAAGGAGAATTCTTATTAAAAGAAGTTCTGCTCACTGGCAATTTCGGCCATTCAGATGAGCGTACAAAAAACGGCCACCGTCTCTCAGGCAAGCGCTACCGCCTCGGCCACCTCTTCCTCGCCTACCCTTCCGAAGTATTTTGGTACACACTTCAAGGCATCAAACGATTGATCACAAGGGAAGAGCCGATAGATTGAAGAAAGACAAAAACTACAATCAGAATGGATACCTTTTCAACCAAATACGATTATCTCATAGTAGGTTCAGGTCTTTTTGGAGCCACCTTTGCTTATCAAGCACATAAAGCAGGGAAACGATGCTTGGTCATTGACAAACGTCCGCATTTAGGTGGCAATGTGTATTGTGAAGAGATAGACGGCATACATGTTCACAAATATGATGCACATATCTTCCATACCTCCAACAAGGAAGTTTGGAATTTTGTCAATTCTATCGTTGAGTTCAATCGCTATACGAATTGTCCTGTGGCAAATTATCAAGGAAAGCTTTACAACCTCCCATTCAACATGAACACCTTCTATCAGATGTGGGGCGTGACAACGCCAGATGCAGAGTTGGCAAAGATAGAAGAATAAAAGGCTGAAGCATTGAAAAGCCTTCATGGACGTATTTCTCTTATTTTAAATGTTCGGACAAGACGTTTACGATTGTCCAAAGACTATTATTTCAAAAGAGTTCTCTACTGAGTATAAGCAAGGCATGGAGCCTTATTATCCTGTGAATGATGAAAGAAACAATCGTTTGGCTGAACAACACCGAGACCTTGCTATTCAAGAAAAAGATGTTATCTTTAGTGGACGATTAGCTGAATACAAGTATTACGACATGTCACCTGTCATTGAGATAGTTTTAAGTGGTTTTTCTAATTCATATTTAACAAATATTTTTAATTTTGGATTATTTATGGTAATAGGATACACAACAGGAGTATACGATCTGTTTCATATAGGTCATTTAACTTTGCTCAAAAATGCAAAGAGCCTCTGTGACAAACTAATTGTAGGTGTAACCGTTGATGAACTGGTACTCTACAAAGGGAAACATGCAATGATTCCCTATTCAGATCGCGCAGAAATAGTTAGAAGCATCAAATATGTAGATGCAGTTGTCCCTCAGTATGACATGGATAAGCTCACGGCATGCAAGAAGCTTGGAGCAACTGTTCTTTTTGTAGGAGATGACTGGTATGGTACTGAGAAATGGATGAAATATGAGGAGGATTTTGCAAAAGAGGGTATAAAAATCATTTATTTCCCATACACCAAAGGTATTTCCTCCACGAAAATTACAGAAGCACTGAAAGCAACTCGTGGCTGGGTTGATGGGAAAGAAATTGAAGCTTCAGAAAGCAAACATATAAATCAGAACTGATAAAACAACACAGAGATGGTAGATAAGAGTTATTGCATGAGTTCATTCCTTTCACTCCGGTATGTAGAGGACGACGACAAGCAGTTTTCAGAAGGATTGCATCATCAAATTTTTAAACAACAGCCACTGAATAGGAAAGTCTTTGTTTCGGATGCTTATGATATAGACATTGCACTTCGAAACGTATTCAGGAGAATTTCACACGAAAAGTTGGGAATGCTGTTGTCTGGTGGAATGGACAGTTCTATTCTTGCGTCTTATATGCCAGAAGGCGCAGATGCCTATACATTCAGGTTTTTGGGTGGACAATACCAGAATGACGAATTAGAACGTGCAGTATATTATGCCAATTACTATCACCTCAATTTACACTATGTTGATATAGATTGGAATACTGTTGAGCAATACGTGGACATAGTAATGGAACATAAAGGGGCACCTGTACACTCCATAGAGCCACAACTTTACGCAGCAGCCTTGCAAGCAAAATCTGATGGTATCACAATGCTTATCATTGGGGATGCGGCTGATTATGTCTTTGGAGGAATGGATGGCCTTCTGTCAAAAAATTGGAGTTACGAACAGTATGTGAAAAGGTCTATTTATGTCAATCCAGCCGAAGTACTAAAAGAGCCTTTTGATATGAATTATCTTTTTGAGCGATACCGCATAGGTCAAAACAGCATAGACTATCTTCGGTTCTATGATGAAATAGTAACAGATGAAAGCTATGCATCGTATGAAAACGCTTTTGATGCAGCTCAAATTGATTTTATTGACCCATACGAATTGCTAAAAATGGCTAGGCCTTTAGATTTGGGACGGATTAGGAATGGTGACACAAAATACTTAATAAGAGATTTGTTCCGAATTAAATATCCAGAAACGACTGTGCCTATAAAACGACCCATGCCACGACCTGTTGACGAGTACTTCGCAAACTGGGATGGTCCGAAGCGAAATGAGTTCAAAGAAGATATAGAAATTGAAAAATATAGTGGAAATCAGAAATGGCTTTTGTATATTCTGGAACGCTTTTTAAACAACCTTGATAAAAGAAATAATAAAATAGCAAAAAGAAATGGTTAATAAAGAATTACATTTGAGTTAATTGTTTTTTGTCAAGAATATTCCTATATTATATAATAATGGAAATAACACAAAAAATAATCATCTAAATTACTAATTTTTTACTTTAATTCTTGCATTTCTGTTTTCATATTAACACATGATATTACAACTTAGAATTATCATTTCACGTATTTTAAATAAATTGTTTATTGCAACATGCAACAAACTACCTGTAAGAAAGGATAAAGTTGTTTTCTCAAATTTTAACGGTAATTGTTTTGGCGATAATCCCAAATATATCGCACTTGAAATTTTGCATCAAAATCTTCCTTACGATTTGGTTTGGCTTGTGAAGTCTTTAGATGAAGTAATACCATCTGGTATTAGAAAAGTCAGAATAAATAGCAAACGTGCATATTATGAAATATCAACAGCTAAAATTATAATAAGAAATATCAAGAATGAAATAGTATGGAAGAAAAAAAGTTGCCAATATTACATACAAACATGGCATGGTTCTTTTCCTCTTAAATATATTGAACAAGAGGCAGAGCAAAAACTATCAACACATTATATAGAAAAATCAAAGGCAGACTCAGCTATAACTAATTTATTTTTAGTTTCTTGTCTGTCTGATAAAAAAATTGTAGAAACATCGTTTTGGTATTCTGGAGAGATTTTCATGAAAGGTGTACCACGAAACGATGTTCTATTTAGTAAAAATCAACAGTCTGCAATACTTGTTAGAAATACTTTACACATTCCATGTGGTTATAAAATTGCTCTTTTTGCACCAACATTCCGTGATAACTCTCGGACTGACGTTTATAATTTGGATTTTCAAGCTTTGAAACAAACACTTGAGATTAAAACCGGATTTGAATGGGTAATTATTATTCGACTTCATCCAAATGTCAAACATTTATCCATCGATTATCAATATACCGATCAAATCATTGATGGCTCAAATTATTCAGATCCACAGGATTTAGTCATAGCGTCTGATTTGCTGATAACAGACTATTCAAGCATGCTATATGACTTTTCCTTAATGAAAAAGCCTGTATTTCTTTATGCTTATGACCTAGAAGAATATGAAAAAGAGCGTGGACTACGACCTATTTATTTTGAATTACCATTTTCACTTTGTCGTTCCGATGAAGAGTTGAGAGATGCCATCATGAACTATGACAATGAAAATTATCAGACACGGCTGAAAAATTTCATGGATGAACGTGTTCAATCCTTTGATAATGGTCATGCTTCTGAAGCAGTTGTGGATAGAATCAAAAATGTGATTGAAGGTCGCTTCAAAATGCAATAGTTTCAATAAACAGTTAATGGAACAGACTTCAGATATAAAACGAAAAACTATTATAGGTAGTGCATGGCAATTAGCTCAGAAACTATCATCTCAAATTGTAGGTTTGTTCGTAGGAATTGTTCTTGCTCGTTTACTCTCCCCAAATGACTATGGCTTAGTGGCGATAACTAGCATTTTCATTTCTGTCGCAGGTGTATTTGCCAATAGTGGGTTAGGTTCATCATTAGTACAAAAAAAAGATATTGACTTATTAGACTGTGACACGGTATTTTGGGCTGGGCTGGGCATTTCTTTTATAATATTCAGTTTACTTTTTATTTCTGCGCCCATAATCGCTAACATTTATAAAGAAGCTCAACTAATTTGGATTATAAGGGCACAAAGTGTAAGTCTATTGTTTTCCAGTTTTTCAAGTGTTCAGAATTCTTTGGTATTACGCAAGCTTGATTTCAAAAAGTTCTTTTATCGTTCTCTAATAAGCACCTCTATTTCCGGCATCATAGGTCTGGGCATGGCCTTTGCAGGATTCGGTGTTTGGGCACTTATTGGTCATAGTTTTAGTAGTACCATTGTGGGTATAATAATACTTCAACGAATTGTACATTGGTGGCCTAGTTTGCATTTTTCTATAGTTCGGTTAAAGAAACTATGGAGTTTTGGCTTAAATCTCATGGGAGCAAATCTTTTTGGCACTTTTTTTAATGAGTTGCGTGGCTTCCTCATCGGAATTCATTACACACCATCTGATTTAGCATATTGTAATCGTGGAACTAGCATTCCTAAACTTTTCGATGATAATATTAGAGGCACTATTTCCAGTGTTCTTTTTCCTGCAATATCTCGACTTCAAGACAATCCAGAAAACGTCAAGATAAGTATACGTCGTTCCATGATGACAACTACTTTTCTTATTGCTCCAACAATGATGTTATTATCTGCGACTTCAGAACAAATCATTTTACTTGTTTATAGTAGCAAATGGGCTTTTGCTATACCATTCATGCAAGTGATTTGTTTTCAATATTTATTTAGTATCGTTGGAGAAACCAATTTACAAGCAATGAATGCCATAGGACGTAGTGATATAACATTAAAATTAGAATTTGTGAAAAAGCCTCTTTATTTGGTTATTCTTCTCTACACCATGACAATCAGTCCATTAGCAATGACAATCGGAAGTGCTGTATATGCTATAATTGCCGGAGCAATTAATGCAACACCCAACAAACGATTGATAAACTATAGTTATTGGGAGCAGATCAGAGATGTAGCGCCACAAGTATTATTAGCTTTGTTTGTTGGAATAATAGTTTTTATAATTGGGAAATGGCAAGCTAACATAATACTTGTTTTATTATTACAAACTATATGCGGTTTAATTCTATATTTTTCTATATCTTATATATTTCGATTTGAAAGTATGAAATACCTGACACGATCTATTTTAGAGATGCGAAAAAAATCGCTTTAATAATCTATAACTAAAAGGAGTACAGTGTGTCTATTCAAAATATGAATTAGAAACATAGAAATAGTGGTTTGTAAAGTCTAATAGTTTACAAATCAATATAACATATGTGAAAATATCGAATTAATTTAATAAAAAAACTACCCAATTATCCGATTTACCGACTTGTCACTTGGATATTAAAATAATCCACATATACACAAAACTTTATTCTTCTTACGTTCTGCAGATTCAACTTAAAACACAAACCAAAAGGAGTTATTTTTCAAGCAAATTGTTATAATAATTATGCAATTTGAAGTGTATATTCATCATAAGCTCTATGTTAATTAGCATCATCATACCCATTTACAAGGTAGAGCCATACATCATTCGTTGCATCGACTCCGTACTCAACCAGACATATCGTGAATTAGAAGTCATCCTTGTTGATGATTGTTCTCCTGATCGAAGTATGGCAATGGCACAAGAATACATTGAGACATCGCCATTAAGCAAGGATTTACAATTTGTTTATCTCAAACACGAAAAGAACAGGGGATTATCTGCTGCAAGGAACACGGGAGTTGAAGTAGCTAAAGGCGAATACATTTTCTTTTTAGATAGCGATGATGAGCTTGAATACTATTGCATTGATTATTTAGTTAAGTTAGCAGAGAAATACAAAAATGTAGATATTGTTCAAGGGAACATTCAAAATATTGGTGATGATGTATGGAATTTTAATTTTTCTAACTATCCTGAATTTACTAACAACAAACAATGGATTAAACAAAAACTATTATCAATAGAAATAGACAACATGGAATCCATTCCATCTACTTCATGGAACAAACTTTTTCGAACCAATTGGTTTGTTTCCAACCATTTATTTTTCAAAGAAGGTATTATTCATGAAGACGAACATTGGAGATTTATGTATTGGGATAAAGTTTCATCCATAGCTTTTTGTAAAGAAACCACATACAGATATCTTATTCGTAATAATTCAATTATGACAAAAGAGAAGTATAAAGACAATAGTTATTTAAATAAATTGAATATCTATAAAGAGGTACTTCTAAAAGATCCACATCAAGATAAGGATGTTATTAGAAAGTTACTTTATTTGCTTTACGCTACAAGATACGACACACGCAATGTAGAAAATCCCCATTTAATAATCAATTCTTTCAATGCTATTATGCATGAAATATCAAAAAACAGAGAATTTGACAGGTCTGTTCGACTGTCAGCAAATTATATGCTACTACCTTTCAAACTTGTTAAATGGAGAATTATAAGCCATCTATTACCGAATTGTTCATAAACCTGTTGTTTATTTCATTAGTGTCCAATAAAAACGAACGAGTATAATATTAATCAAATAGTCCCTTAAAAAGCGGATAATTGTGTACTTTGACATCGTATAATTAACTCAACTTTAGCTTTTAGATTAATTCTCTTAGTTTCTGGTGTTTACATGAGTAATACAGGTATTGTGAATCAATATAAGCAGGAAATCTTCCTGCATGTAAATCAGATTTATTGATTTGAAGATGCAAATAACTCATAAGACATATTGATTTGCTGTAATTATCCAAATGCTAAAGTTGAGTAATTAAGTTTTATCGAATAGGTCCGTCAAATGAGTTCTGTCTGTCAGTGAGATACCAACAATCTGCAAGATCTCATAGGTCGATCGTACAATGCTCAAATCATGATGAACAATCGCCAAGACACAATTGCTTAAAGAGGCGACAGCAATCTGGATTCGAACAACATTCTCCGAAATATAAAGAAATCAACAAAGAATTTATCAAACGCTATATTGTTGGACTATACCCTTCAAGTAAAACATTATACTTAGCCTTAACAAATCGGTATTATTTGGCAAGATTTATACAATTCATCTCTAAATCTCGAAACTCATTACACAATCTTTTACATTATTTTCATGCTTAAGAAAGTTTGTTTTGTTCTTAATGGTAATCTTCCAGTTCCAGCTCTACATGGCGGAGCAATTGAACAACTTGTTGAAATTCTCGTAAATGAAAATGAGAAAAAGAACTTATTTCAATTCACTGTTATTGGACCATATTTCACAGATGCAGAAAAAGCTCAGGAGAGGTTCAAAAACACCGTTTTTGTTAATATCAAATATTCCAAGAAATGGAATCAATACTTTGGGACATGTAGAGCCATCTTAAAAAAAATCATAAAAAAAGACTACACATTACTTTCTACATATAATTTTCAAGTCCATCAATACTTGTTACAGTATGGAGGGGTATTTGATTATATCGTCAATGAACATGCAGACGACGGATTATTTTCATTATCCTCAAGAAAATGGGGAAGAGAAAAATTCGTCAATCATCTACACATGGAAACATTTGCAGATAAAGTAACATTAGATTCTTTCCACAAATATCTTTGCGTCAGCAAATATGTTGATGAAGTTTATAACAAAACAAACGTAAATAAAACACCTATCAAATCAACTGTGTTATATAACAGTGTTGAATTAAATAAGTTTAACAAGGCTATAAGTGCCAACGAAATCAAACTAATTAGAGAGGAATTAGGTTTCACAGAAACAGATTTTATTATCATTTTTTGTGGGAGACTTAAAGAATTCAAGGGTGTCAAACAATTATTACAAGCCGTAATTACTTTAGAAGGTAAGGTGAAATTGCTTATAATAGGACAATCTGAAACATCTGACAAAGTTTCGGCTTACGAATCTGAAATACGCAATTTGGCTTCCCAATACGACAATCTCATTCGATTTTCGGGATACGTTGCAAACAATGAGATTTGGAAGTATTATCAATTGTCAAACATTGGTGTCATACCTTCCATTTGCGAAGAGTCGTTCAACATGGTTCTTCTTGAAATGATGGCAACAGGACTTCCTACCATAGCTACAATATCTGGTGGAATGGCTGAAGTAGGAACCAACGCAACCACTTTATACATAGAAAAAGGGGAAAAGCTTGTTGATAATATTAAGGATTCAATTATGGAACTTTATAATAATCCAGACCGACTCAAGCAAATGAGCGAATCTGGTAGAGAACGGGCTATGTTATTTGATAGTACTCAATATTTAGAAAACTTTTCTAATTCTCTAAAATTGTTGGAAAACTAAAACTCGTCAAGAATGGACATTGACTTTGTTATCTTCTGGGTTGATGGTAATGACCCTGAATGGCGAAAGAAGAAAGCACAATATAAAGGTACAGACACACAAAAATCGAGTACTCGTTTTCGGGATTGGGATATCCTCAAGTATTGGTTTAGAGCAGTAGAGCAATTTGCGCCATGGGTACATCATATATATTTTGTATCAGATAATCAAATTCCCCAATGGATGAATCTCAATCATCCAAAGTTAACACATGTTGACCACAAGGATTTCATACCAGAAAAGTATTTACCTACATTTAATTCACATACTATTGAGCATCATTTTCATCTCATAAAAGGTCTTTCTGAACATTTTGTGGCTTTTAATGATGACATGTTTATTAATGCCCCCATTTCTCCACAATACTATTTTAAGGAGGAATTGCCATGTGATGCTCCTTTTGAGCATATTTTCAACGGAAGATGTTATAATCCTGATGTAGATGGGTGGGGAATTAGTATTGTGGAGTTTTGTAATACTCATGTTTTGAATGCACATTTCAATCGTAAAGAAGTTGTTAATAACAACAAGAAAGCATGGCTTGGACATTATTTAGGGTTTAAATATCAATTGCAAGCATGGTTGATAAGTCTGTTCCGTCGTTCTGAATTTCAACATTTTTATACCCCTCATAACGAGAAAGCTTGTCTCAAATCTATTTATGAAGATGTTTGGGCTGCAGAACCAGAGATGCTCAAAAGAAGTTGCACACGTTTTCGAGAGGATGTGAGTGTCAATAGTTATCTTTATAGGCAATGGCAACTGGCTTCCAATCAATTCTATCCAATCAACCAATTGGAAATGAAAGAAGTAGTGCAATTGGAGCCAAACAGCCTAAAAATTGTTGAAGAAAAACTATTTGACACTAAAATAAAATCTTTATGTATCAATGACTCTTCTCTTTGCTCATACGAAGATTACGAAAGATTGAAGCCACTCGTGAAATCATTGTTTGAAAGAAAATTTCCAAAGAAGAGTAGTTTCGAGAAATAACTAAAATATGACATTCTCAAAAAACGATACAATGGCAATGAAAGGTGTTGCCATTCTTTTTATGATTTGGGGGCATCTCTTCAACAATATGTCATTGATGGAGAGTGTTGTCCCCTTGTTTAAAATTCATAATGAAAATATAGAATACCTCATTAGTTTTGCTGTTAATCCTGTACAATTTTTTCTTTTTCTTAGTGGATACGGCTTGTATCTTTCATATTTATCCAGAAAAAGAAATAATACAAAGCGTATTATGAGGCTTTATCTTCATTATTGGATTGTTTTGTGCATATTTGTCAGTTTAGGTGCTTTTATTATAGGAAAAGAACAATACCCAGGTTCCATCCAAAAAGTATTGCTAAACTTTACAGGATTACAGACCTCATACAATCATGAAATGTGGTTTTTATTTCCATATTGTGTAGTAGCTCTTTTATCTGAATATATCTTCTTTATTTTTGAAAAGATGAGTTCTGCAAAGGTTTTCATCATTTCTTTTGCTATTTACATATTCATAAGACTTGCCAGCCGGTTCGATGTTTCACTACTAAATGATTATATCATATTAAAGCAACTTGACAGCATTTTAACTTTTCAATTTAGTTTTACTCTTGGTTATTTAACAGCTAAAACAATGAGAAGCAATAACAAGCCTTTACAGTTCATTCCAAAACAACCTGTTATTGCCTTTTTCATACTGATATTTAGTGTTTTAATTATTATATTATTACGTAATTATATTCATTCTATTTTTTATCCTTTTTATGTTTTTGTATTCTCAACAACATTCATGTCTATTAAAAAACCGAACTTCATCAATAATATTTTTGAAAATCTTGGAAAAAGAAGCACAAGCATTTGGTTTTGCCATACATATTTCTGTTATTACTTTTTTCATGACTTTATATATAGTTTTAAGTATTCCATACTCATATTTATTATTTTGCTTTTTGTTTCGTATATCACAGCAATATGCATTGATTATTTAAATAAAAAAGTACAAGAGATAGCTTTTTTCCTAAACAACCAATAAACACAAAATTATATTTTTATACATTTCTTGTTTTTAACACTCAAAACTATGTCTATTTTATAATACCAACTATATATATTATTTCTATTTGAAAGAAGTTCATATTGGCATATGGAAATATTCTCTTTTGAGAATTGTTCAAATATTGCTTTTTAAACTTTCGACCTGATTTAATAATCACCTTTTAGAACAAACACAATGTTTATTTATATAATTGCATATCTTATTATTTTAGTACTGGCTCTTAGTCAGAACAAGAAAAAGCAGGGTCTCGGACCACTTATAACATGGACAACTTTAATTTGTCTAATTTGCGGACTAAGAGACATGTTAGGTGGTTATGATAGTTATATATATGCGGAAGTATTTGATATTACCTCTGACGATTTGGATAGGGGTGTTGGATTTTGGAAAACAATGGCTATTGAACTTAATCCAACAGAACTCGGATACGGAATTTACAATGTTCTTCTTGCTTATATTACAGCAAATCGATATATTTTTTTCTTTATATCTGCTGTTTTTATTTTCTCTTCGTTATATCATCATGTTTGTACTTTAAGTAAATACCCATATCTTACATTCTTCATCCTGTTTTGTATATGGTATTTCTTTTCATTCACTTACATCCGACAGGTAATGGCAACATGCATCGCCTGGTATGCAATTCCATATGCTATACAAAGAAAGCCCGTTCCTTTTTTCCTGATTGTAGGATTTGCTGCTACCTTTCATAACAGTGCTCTGTTATTTTTAGCCGTTTATTTTTTTGCTGAAAAAAGATTTACAAAAAAACAGATACTACTTTTTTCAGCACTTTCTCTGTTGATTGGCTTAACTCCGATAGGTCCTTTGATATTCGGGATGTTGGGTGGAAGCATTAACGAAGTGAAAGCAACAGGAGCCACTGAACATATCTCATCTGGACGGTTAGACTATGTGTTAGAAGCTGCTTTTTTCTTAACACTGATTTACTATAAATATGATGACATTCCTAAAAGCAAGAAATACACTTGCATGCTGAATATTGCTTTGCTATTTATTTTTGTACTCACCTTTTTTGTAAGATTTTCAGATGGAGGAAGAATGAGTTGGTTCTTCCTTATAGGTATAGCCTGCACAATGTCGCAGATATCAATGAAGAGTAAAAAAAATATTGATGTCAAATTTGTAACTATTATCGTCATGACATTGCTTTATTTTAGAATTGTATTTGGGTGGGGGATACTGCTTTCACCCTACAAGACATTCCTCACAGATGGCGTGAGAAAAGGGGACTTTATTGGGGAGGAATACGAGTATGACAACTTATATGAAAAAAATAAAACATATCGACCCGTTTTCAAATTCTTTGGTTCCTAACATTTATGAGAAAGAAAATACTGTTTATTCTGGGCATTGTGGATACGGGAGGTGTAGCTAAGAGTATGTTGAGCTTGTTACATGTCATCGACAAAACAACCTATGACGTATCGATACTTGTATTTAGCAACAAAGGTTTTTTTCATCATCAGATTCCAAGTGGGGTGAAAATTATAACAGACGAACGAGCAACTCTTCTATCTAATGGCATAGGGGGCCTGAAAAGGCTATTATTCAAAGGCGAAATACTGTTAGCTTTAGGATCTTTTGTTCGTTGTTTGCTTTCTGTTGTTAATAAAGGAAAAGCAGGGCTGTTGTTAGCCAAACTCATGCCCCATATGACAAGCGAAGAATACGACCTAATTGTTGATTATGGAGGTCAGCACTTACTCTATTACATGGTGGACAAATTGAATGGGAAAAAGAAAATTTCCTTCTTTCACAATGACTATAGAAAATGGCGGTACTATGAACACATGGACAGAAAGTACTATGCACATGTAGATGGCATTTATTCCATTTCACATGTCTGTGTAGAAGCATTGAAAGAGGTGTTTCCTGAATATGCTCATAAAGTGAAAATGATGGAAAACATTTCTTCGCCTAAACTCATCCATCAATTGTCGGAGGAACCAAATTCTCTTCAAAGAAAGCATCAATATGTTTTAACTTCGCTTGGCTATATATGCACAAGAAAAGGTAGTGAAATTGCTATGGAAGTAGCTCGAATGCTAAAAGAAGCCCAAATTGACTTTGAATGGTGGTTTATTGGGAAAATGTTGGATGATATGGACTATTTAGGCTTTGTCAAACAGCACCATTTAGATGATAATATAAAATTCTTAGGCATTCAATCTAATCCTTATCCATATATAAAAGAAGCAAATATTTACGTGCATCTTTCTAAATTTGAAGGGAAATCTATTGCACTTGATGAAGTAAAGATTTTGTGTAAGCCTGTTGTTGTTACGAATTTTTCGACTGTTCATGACCAGTTTGAAGATGGAGTAAATGCCAGTATCTGTGAGATGAATGCAACAAGTGCATATAAAAGGATTATGGAAATAATAGAACATCCTGAAATAGCTAAGAGATATTCAGATTATTTGGCACAGCACATTGTTGACAACAGTAACGAAGTGAACAAACTTTATGAATTGGTTGAATCATGATTATCATAGACCCACGTATTAGATACAACTATGCCTCTTGGTATTTGTTAGGTTTACGACAACTGTTTGATATGGATCAAATTAGTTATGATGTCCATCCGTTTATCAATCTTCATTATTCAAATATCAAACAGCTAAATAGTGGTATAGCATTTATTTTCAAGAATCAACGAGAAGAACACAAGATCTTCATTGATTTTGAAGATAATGCCAATATCTTTGAAGACAGGTATGAATGGTGTGATGTATATGGAAAAATAAATTTTAGAAAGGAGGATATTGAAAGACATCCCAAAATGTTAATTTTAGGTCCTTCTTTTGGTTTGCAAATTGATAGCAAATTATCAGCTATCACGTTGTGTATTCAAAACTATTTGAAAGGACGAAAACATACAGACATACCATTCAAAACCATGTTACGTGATTATGTTTACACTTTTGTGAGACGTAGGCGTATCGAACGATATGAAGAAAAGGTGAAAGTGCAGCCTAATTATGTTTTTCATGCTTCCACACTATGGTATAGTAAGGGAACGATGGCAACGACAAATAAATATAGAGGTGCATTTATGCGGGCTTGCCAAAAAGCAAATGTAGATTTGGAGGGTGGATTCTTCTATGTGGAAGGACAAGCTGTGTTGGATGAAGCTCCCGATTATCCAAAGTATAAGGAAACATATGGAGATTTGATCTACACACAAAGATTATCGATGGATGACTATATCCAAAAAACGAAAGAAAGCTTTGTTGTTTTCAATACACCAAGCGTTTGTGATTGTCATGGTTGGAAATTAGCAGAGTATTTATGTATGGGTAAAGCTATTATTTCCATGCCCCTAACAAGAGAAATGCCAGGAGAAGGACTTGTACATGGGGTAAACGTTCATTTCGTTAATTCACCTGAAGAAATCTATGATGCTGTTCTTCAAATCAAGAACGACAAAGCTTATAGAGGAAAATTGGAAAAGGGTGCAAGAAGTTATTATGAAAAATGGTTGGCTCCTGAAGTAGTCGTCAAGCGATTGATAGCTTCCAAATTATAATTAATATGACGATAACTGTACTTACTCCTACCTATAATCGTGCAAAATTATTAGATAGACTCTATCAATCACTCTGTCAGCAAACCTATCAAGATTTTGAATGGATAATCGTGAATGATGGGTCGAAAGATCATACAGACGAGGTTGTTCAATCTTTTATTGCAGAAAAGAAAATAAACATCCTCTACATTAAGCAAGAAAATGGTGGTAAGCACCGTGCTGTGAATCATGGGGTGAAAGAAGCAAATGGGGATTTACTTTTCATTGCTGATAGTGACGATTGGCTATTACCGAACTCTCTGGAAATAACAGCAGAAATGTATCAAGATATTGCCAATAATCATTCGTTTGCAGGAGTATGTGGATTGGATGTTTATGCTGATGGAACCGTTATCGGAAGTAGCATGCAACAAGAGGTGATAGATTGTAATGCCATCGATATCAGAATGATTCACCACGTGGGTGGTGACTTAAAAGAAGTATTCAAGACGGATGTACTCCGTGAAATTCCTTTTCCTGAGATTGAAGGGGAAAGATTTTGTCCTGAAGTAGTAGTCTGGAACCGAATCGCTAAGAAATATAAGCTCAGATATTTCAACAAACCCATTTATATGGTTGAATATCAACCAGAGGGAATAACTTCAAATATTACAAAAGCCCGAATGAAAAGTCCGATTGCATCAACAACTTGCTATCAAGAAATGATGGAATTTGACATTCCTTTAAAAACAAAGATTAGATCTGCAATCAATTACTGGCGCTTTCGTTTTTGTGGCTCTTCTCACAAATTTCCTCAAATACCGTTGAAATGGTTCTGGACGATGCCGATAGGTTGGGCTATGCACTTAAATGATTTGAGAAAACTATGAAAATACTTCATGTCATTACAACATTACTCGTAGGTGGAGCAGAAAAACTCATGGTTGATTTACTGCCAAGACTGAGAGATTTGGGCAATGAAGTAGAGCTTGCTGTTTTCTACGGAGCGCAGACACAATTTGTGGAACAATTAGAGGGAACAGGCATTAAAATCCACAAGTTTGGAATGAACCCGAATGTTTACCATTTTAACAACCTCATAAAACTACGTTCTTTTTTTGATAATTATGACATTATACATACACATAACACAGCTTGTCAACTCTTTGCAGCACTAGATTCCATCGGCAAGAAAACCATTTTATGCACTACTGAACATAACACATCCAATAAGCGACGTAAAATAAAAGGATTAAAATGGGCAGATAAATGGATGTATTCGCGCTATCAGAAAATTATTTGTATCTCTGACCAAGCAGAACTGAATTTACGTAATTATCTAAATAGCAGAAGTCTCAAAATCACGACCATCTACAATGGCATCAATCTTAAAAGGTTTCAGGAAGCACAACCAAACTTTGAATTAAAGCCACACAAAGATAAAATCATTATTACTATGGTGGCGGCTTTTCGTCCACAAAAAGACCATCTGACTCTTTTCAAAGCACTCAAGCTTCTTCCTGACAATTATGAACTTTGGTTGGTAGGCGATGGCGAAATAAGAAAAAAAGTTGAACAAATGTGTGAGCAAGAAGGAGTGAAAGAAAGGACTATCTTTTGGGGATTGAGAAAAGATATACCTACAATTTTGAAAACATCAGATATTATCGTGATGTCATCACATTACGAAGGTCTATCTCTGTCTAATGTAGAAGGTATGTCGTGCGGACGACCTTTCATTGCGAGCGATGTGGATGGACTCCGAGAGGTGGTAAAAGGTCATGGAGTCGTATTTCCTCATCAAGACTACCAGACCTTGGCAAAGGAAATCATGCGATTGACGGAAGATAAAGAATACGCTGACCAAATCATTCGCCAATGCCAAGCTAAAGCGGCGGAGTATGATATCAAGGTGATGGCGGAGAAGTATAATGCCGTTTATCAGGAGCTGTGCTTTAAACGATAGACGAAAGGAATCAACAAATTAACACAAAAGGACACAAAGGCTTTGATAGACAAAAAGAAAAAAATTGCAATAATAAAGCATTGGTTTTTGTGTTTGGTTATTTGTTGACAAAAAAAATCTCTTTAGTATATCAGTCTTTTATTCAAAAAACACATGATTCTTGTAGATCCTCGTATACGTTTTAATTATGCTACCTATTATATTAAAGGTGTTGAGGATTTGCTCGGTGAGAAAGTACAGTTTTCCACAGAACCGTTTCAGAATCTTCGCTGTGAAAAATGGTATGAATACTTTTCGGGAGTACCGATGATTGTGGATGGAAAGAAAGTCTTCATCGATTATTGTGATTATGAATTCATTGTGGAGGATCGATATGAATGGTGCGACATATATGCCAAGGTGAACTGCACGGAAGAACAGCTGAAGGAACACACGAAACTAATGGCGATTGGTCCTGGATTTGGGATTCAGCTCTATTCTCCCATGAAAACCCTATGGAAGGGTTGGAGGACCTATCAGGCATGCAAAGGACACATGAGCATTTCTAACCGCGAATTTTTCGGCAATTATGGTTATAGCTTTATCCGTAGGAGGAAATTAGAACGCTATGAGCAAGGAGGGGAAGAGGTGGACAAGAACTATGTGTTTCATGCCTCGGTCCTCTGGAACAAAAAACTACAAGATCAAACGACGAATGCTCAACGTGCTGCTTTCCTGAAAATCTGTAAGGAAACAGGATTGCAAGTGGACGGAGGATTAGTCTATTTGAAAGACTCGGGAGGAGAACTGAAGAATTATGCTAAATACAAGACGAAATATAAGGATTTCCTTATTGAAAAGCGTATCAATCCTGACGAATACATTGAGAAGACTAAACGTAGTCTTTGCGTGTTCAATGCTCCTTCAGTAGGCATGTGCCATGGATGGAAATTAGCGGAATACCTTTGCATGGGGAAAGCAATTATCTCTGTTCCATTGACAAGGGCACTCCCCACTCCTATTGAAGGATTGCGCATAGTAAATAATCCTGCTGAATTAAAAGAAGCAATAGAAGAAATCAGAAGTATTGACGCATTGAGAAAAGACATGGAACAAGCTTCAAGGGAATATTACAAGAAATGGTTAGCACCGAAGGCAGTGATGAAACACGTGCTACAAGCAACTAATTAACGAAGGCTGAGGGAGTCAACAAATTAACACAAAAGAACACAAAGAGTTTTATTGTCACAAAGTAGAAATAAAGACGGAGTATTATAACGATGACAAAGACAATGGAAAAGAAAAAGTTAATAAGAACCTCTACAATACCGACATCACTAGATACTTTTTGCAAAGGTCAACTTAAGATGTTGTCTGAGCATTTTGAGGTGGTGGCAGTGTCTTCACCAGACAAAGAACTAAAATGGATTGAAGAACGGGAAAGAGTGAGAACGATTGCCGTGCCGATGGAACGGCATATATCTATTATTAATGACTTGAAATCACTTTTCAAGATGATTCGGGTATTCCGTAAGGAGCAACCTTATATCGTTCATTCCATGACTCCGAAAGCGGGACTTATTTCTATGTTAGCTGCTAAGATTTGTGGAGTTCCTGTGAGAATGCATACTTACACGGGATTGGTATTTCCTACTGCCACTGGTATGAAACAGAAGATTCTGATATGGATGGACAAACTGCTTTGTGCAAGTGCTACCTATATCAACCCTGAAGGACAAGGGGTAGCAAACGATTTGAAACGCTTTAATATCACGAAAAAAACTCTGCATATTATTGGAAATGGGAATGTGCGCGGTATTGATGCAGAGTATTGGAAGAAAGAGTCAACAACCTTTAGCTCGGCGAAGCCAAATTTACACAAAGAATCACAAAAAAAAGATCCTTTTACGTTCGTATTCGTTGGAAGAATTGTTGGGGACAAAGGAATCAATGAGTTGATTGAGGCGTTTAAACGGTTGGAACCTAATTCTGCAAAATTAATACTTGTAGGTAGATTTGAAGATAAGCTTGATCCTGTAAAGCCTGAAACAAAACAAGAAATTGAAGTAAATCCCAATATAGTATGTACCGGACAACAACCCGATGTGCGTCCTTTTTATGAGCAGGCTGATGCTTTTGTTTTTCCAAGTTATCGAGAGGGATTCCCGAATACGGTGATGGAGGCTGGTGCAATGGAATTACCATGTATCGTTACGGACATTAATGGGTCAAATGAGATTATTATTCCTGATAAGAATGGTGTAATTGTTCAGCCCAGAGACTCTTATGCACTTTATGAAGCTATGAAACGCTTTATAGATCATCCTGAATTCGTTCAAAAACTCTCGGCTAATGCCCGAAAGATGATTATCGATAGGTATGAACAACATTTTATCTGGAATGAATTATTAAAGGTGTATCAATCTCTTTCAAATGATTATTGATAATGCAATGTGATGTAATCGTTACATACTGCTGGAATCGTGTTGGATATAATATTATCCACAGTTTATACAACTTAGGTCTTAAAATAGTTGTAGGGGACACGTCAAATAAAAATATCTGCAGTATGTCAAAATATAGTGTAGATAATTTTGTCTATGCAGATCCATTCACTGAAGAATGTCATTTCATCCAAGACATACAAAAAGCTATTGAACAATATAAACCAAAAGTCGTTATACCCACACATGACGAATCTTTAGTTTTAGCTAGAAATATCGATGCTTTTCCAAAGAATGTGATTTTTGCAATGGAAAGTTATGATTTATTGAATCAACTATCCAACAAATATGAATCAACAATACTTGCCAATTCTGTTGGAGTTCCCTGTCCTGCATTTATTGAAAACTACGAAAATCACTCTTTTCCTATAGTCATCAAAACCCGATATGGCAACTCTGCAAAAGGTGTTTTCTTTCCTAAAACTAAAGAAGAAGCAGACCATATATGTAAACAATATTCCAAAGAAGATATTATCATTGAGGAGTTTTTTCCAGGAACCGATTATAGTGTGGACTGTGTAAGGTATAAAGATTTCTTTAAAGCATCAAGTTACAAAGCTATAGTTACAAAGACTGATGGAGGTGGAACTACCACCCAACGCATCATCGTCAGTATGCCCCTATTAGAAGAGTATTCAAAAAAGATTCTAGACAAAGTCAATTATAATGGTGTTTGTGGACTCGATTTTAAAGTTAATGAAAAAAAAGGTGAGTCTGCATTTATTGAAGTAAATGCACGATATACAGGTGGATTAGCCACACCTATAGCAGCAGGTTTTGACATTCCTGCTATTCATTATGAATTAGTGACTACCGGACATTATGCAAAACCTATTCAAATAAAAGTTGGGACACATACTAAATGGATCCTTGGAGATGTTATTGCATTAGTTACGAAAGTCGTTCAAAGGACATTAAAAAAAGATGAATTAAAACATATTTTGAGTTTCAAAGCTGATGCTTATGATGATTTTAGAACTGATGACAAAAAAGCCATCATAGGAGAGATGTTATATTATTTAGAAAAATTAATTAAAAACAGAAAATTAAACCCTTGATTCTCAAATATATCTTTGATAGACTCGTATCTTTGATTGGGTTACTGATGCTGTGGCCTGTTTTTATCATTGTTGCCATCCTCATTAAGGTGAAGATGACTGGGGGACCGGTGTTTTTTATACAAAATAGAGTCGGAAGACACGGAAAACTGTTTAAGGTACATAAGTTCCGTTCGATGACTGTTCGTAAAGAGACGGATACTGTAACGGGAGTTGCAGCTGCCGAAACAGCACGCATCACACCTCTCGGCGAGAAACTACGGAAATACAAGCTTGATGAATTGCCTGAATTGTGGGACGTACTGATTGGAAAGATGAGTTTTGTAGGACCACGTCCTGACATTCCAGGATATGCAGACCAATTGCAAGGTGAGGACAGGGAAATCCTCAAGCTCCGCCCTGGAATCACAGGACCAGCTTCCCTTAAATACCGAAACGAGGAAGACATTCTTGCATCTGTAGATAATCCTCAGCAATTTAACGATGAAATCATATATCCAGACAAAGTACGCCTAAACAGATATTATCTGCATCACTATTCATTTATTAAGGATATTCAGATGATTTTCTGTACTGTGCTTGGAAAGAAAATGAAATATGCAGGAGAGGAGATATGAAGTATCCTAAAGAAATGAACAAAAAGAACTAA
>Ga0247610_10002653_pt1 | contig 20396 bp, 21 predicted proteins | sample 174DNAGHGhighgp2_FD_193483 | JGI IMG/M metagenome (GOLD analysis project Ga0247610, IMG submission 193483) | Sheep rumen microbial communities from Palmerston North, Manawatu-Wanganui, New Zealand - 1742 DNA GHGhigh gp2 | ecosystem: Host-associated > Mammals > Digestive system > Stomach > Rumen...
ATGCTTAGGTGTCGACTTTTTTTTGTTTTATAACTTTTTCACCTTTCTTTTTTTACACTTTCCACTTTTATAATTAAATTTGTGCATAAAAACCTACATATTTATGAGTAAAGAAACTACAAATAACGGTGCAAATTATAATTTGCTTGCACAAGGAACAAAAGTGAAAGGAGTGATTGAAACTGAAAGTTCGGATTTCCGTCTTGATGGCGTTTTGGAAGGAACGATGATCTGTGGAGGAAAGGTTATTGTTGGTCAACAAGGATTTCTTGATGGTGAGGTTCATTGTAAAAATCTTGAAGTCATAGGAAGAGTAAATGGAACGTTGGTTGAAGTGTCGGAAAAACTTTCACTAAAAGCCGATTCCGTTATTGAAGGAAATGTAAAAACTAAAATTTTGGAAGTTGAAGCAGGGGCTGTTTTTAATGGCACTTGTGATATGAGTAAAAGCAATGGATAATTTAGAACGAAGAAGATTAATCACTGAGTTTTCTATGTACGCAGCGTTGTACATGGCGGCTTTTTTGATCTTACGTTTTTGGTGTTTTAACTCAATACATATTTCTCTTGTATTAGGACATTTAGGTATTGCCATGTTTTTCTTTACACCTTTTGTAATGTATTTTTTAATAAAACGTTATGGAAAGGGTTTGGAAGAATATATGTCGTTTGGAACTATTGTGCGTATGACATTCCAAACTTTTTGTATGGCATCGATGTTCCTTGTCTTTTTTGCATGTTTTTATTATATAAAGATAAATCCTAATTTGTTGAGTGATGCTTATGCTACTACGGTAGAAGTGTTGTCTCAATCGGATCCTAATGTGGCAGAAATGTTGGCTACTTCAGGCAAGGCGTCTATTTCTCCAATTATGGTGTCACTTCAACAAATCTTTTGGAAAATGTTGGAAGGTCTTTTTTGTGGTTTGATATTAGGTTTGGTATACAAAAGACAAAACAGATCGGTTAAAAAAGAAGAATAATATGGATATATCAGTAGTTATACCATTATACAATGAGGCTGAGTCATTGCCTGAATTGGAGTCGTGGATTGCTCGCGTAATCGACGAAATGCATCTTTCGTATGAAATAATTTTCATTAGTGATGGTAGTACCGATAATTCGTGGCAGATTATAGAAGCACTTTCGTCTAAAAATCCCAATGTTCGTGGTATAAAATTTCGTCGTAATTATGGTAAATCTCCTGCTTTGTATTGCGGTTTTGAGGCCGCTCAAGGGGATGTGGTTATTACTATGGATTCGGATTTGCAAGATAGTCCAGATGAGATTCCCGAATTGTATCGCATGATAAAAGAAGAAGATTACGATCTCGTTTCGGGATGGAAGAAAACACGACACGATCCCAAACTGACCAAAAATCTTCCAAGTAAGTTGTTTAATGCTACGGCTCGAGCAGTGTCGGGATTGAAATTGCATGATTTTAATTGCGGTTTAAAGGCGTATAGTAATGCCGTGGTAAAAAGTGTGGAAGTGTATGGAGAAATGCATCGTTATATCCCATTTTTGGCTAAAAATGCTGGGTTTACAAAGATAGGAGAGAAGGAAGTGCACCATTATGCTCGAAAATATGGTTCATCAAAATTCGGACTAAATCGTTTCGTAAATGGTTACCTTGATTTGATTTCTTTGTGGTTTTTGTCAAAATTTGGGAAAAAACCTATGCATTTTTTTGGTTTGTTGGGAAGTTTAATGTTTTTATGTGGATTTGTTTCGGCAATTGTTGTTGGTGCTAAAAAACTTATCGCTATTTCAAATGGATTGCGTGCACCATTAGTGACCGATAGTCCGTATTTTTATATTGCTCTTACGCTTATTTTGTTGGGAACTCAATTATTTTTGACGGGATTTGTGTCTGAATTGGTGGCACGTAACTCCGAAAATAGAAATATTTATAATGTAGAAAAGAAAATAAATTTATAAAAAATGGAAAATTCTCAAATGCTTTTAATGGTTGTATTACCGATTGCTATTCTTGCGTTAGTGGTAATGGTAATGTTGTATATTTGGAAAAAAAATGAAAATGATAGACGCCGTTTTGAAATGCTTCAAAATACGGCTAAAGAAACAATATCTTCTCGTTTGGTCGCCTACGAACGTTTAACAATTTTCTTGGAACGTATCAATCCTGATTCTATGGTTGTACGTATTAGCTCTAATGGCTTAAATTCATACGAATATCATTCTTTGTTGTTAAGAACTATTCGTGAAGAGTTTGAACATAATGTTTCTCAACAAATTTATGTTAGTCCAGAAGCTTGGACTGCAGTGAAAGAAGCTAAAGATAGTATTGTTAAATTGATTAGCGAAAGCATTTCTACTTTACCGCCTCAAATGCCTGCTTTTGAGTTGATTAAAGAGATCGTAGAGACTTATACGAATACTAATAAACCAGCTTTACAAAAGGCTTTAGATGTAATCAACGCAGAGGTTAAAACCTTATTTGCATAATGAGATTTTTAAAACATATATTACTTATTTTTATGGCAATCTTTATGCTGTCATGTGGTGATGATAATTGCTACGAACCGCCTACTGTATTGCTTAATGTGTCGGTGAAATCGAAAGAAAAAAAATCGGCTCAAACGATTTACTATACTCGTGTTGAAGCAGCCGGTGTAGATTCTCTTTTGGTTAATGCTCAATCGACTAATTCTCTCGTTTTTGAATTAAATCCTGCTGATACTGTGTGTGATTATACTATATCGTATAAGTATTTGCAAACCGACGAGGAAGGAAAGGTAGATACAGTTTCTTCTTCTGAAAAATGGCGTTTTCATTATTCTCCCGAATTAAATGTGCCTGATAAGAATTGTAATATGATGTTTTTTTATCGACTTCGAAATATCGAAATTCTTGAGAACGGGGCTGTTGATTCGTTGTCTATCATCAATAAAAATGTGAAAAATAAAGGAACTGTCAATGCAGAGATTTTTATTTAGCATATTGCTTGTCTTAGGAGTGGTTTTTTCCTTGCAAGGAAAAAATAAAAAAAGCGATTCTACAGAGGTTAAGCAACCTGTGTTTTCTGGGGTGTTTGTTAATGTGGATGTGCTTTCACCTGCAGGAGTTCTTATTGATGATCAGTTACGTGCAGAATTGTCGGTCGATGTCGGTCTAAAAGAAATATTTTATCCAATTATTGAGGTCGGATACGCTAAATATCTTAATCGTAACTTGCCTGCTTATGATTTTGATATGAATGGTTATTATTCTCGTGTGGGATTGAATTTGAATTTGTCTAAAGTGGGGAATATTAACGGCGGGGATGTGCTTATTGGACTTCGTTACGCAATGTCTTTTTACGATTATTCTTATAGTAATGTAGCGATTACTAATGAATTTTGGAATACCGAATTTACTTGCGATAAATCGGATAGGTACCATGGTATGGCAGGTTGGATGGAATTAATGCTCGGTTTTCGTGTAAATATTGTGAAAAATTTTTATATGGGATGGTCTGTCCGTGGTCGATTATTGCCATTTAAAGTCGAGCGTAATGAAATGAAATCGTGTGCTATCTCTGGATTCGGATATGGTACAGCCTCTTGGGGATTGTCTTATAATCTATCGTATCGTTTTGGAGGAAATGGAAATAGTAATAAGAAAAAAAATAAAAACACTGAATAAAATTTGTGCGAATTTATTTTTTGATTAACTTTGCACCCGTAAAAAATGACTTCGTAGCTCAGTTGGTAGAGCAATTGACTCTTAATCAATGGGTCGAGGGTTCGAGCCCCTCCGAGGTCACTAGTCTGAATACAAGACATTAAGGCGTTTATGGTTTTCATAAACGCTTTTTTTGTCTTAACTTTTAAGACTGTAATAATTTGATTTAGTGTAGAAACATAATGCAATTGCACTAGTTTATGTATCTTTTTTTCAAAAAAAAATCGTAAAAAAATAGCCTTGGATATGAGACCAAGGCTATTCTATTTGGAAGTTGGGATTATCTAACTTTATAAGGATTTCCTCCGTAACTATACCATATTCTGCAATAACCATCTGGAACCAAATATCTATCTTCCATATCCAAATATAGTTCTGCTTTTATAGTTCCATTGTCCCATTGTTCATCTATCCATCCATACTCGTATTTAGATATAGATGAGTGTTTTTGTATAAATCTAACATAGTCGGCACGTGTTTTTTGTACGCCTTTACCATCGTTATAGCATTCATTAGCCCAACAATGGATTTCACCTTCCCAACCTTTGGAATCCATTATGCGATTAAGGGATTCACTCCATGGAAGAAATAACCCTTCAAGAGCTGTCTCGCATGGAAATACTCCACCTACAAAAATCTCATATAATACATCATCATAGAAAGTAAATGTGATGGTAATACCACCTTCATCAATGTATTTGGTAGCTTTGACCATAACAACATCAACATCCTCTGGGGCGTAGTATTCTAAGAAATCTTCATTTCGGTATAAAATATCAACGTGATCGCCATATCCGATTTGATTAAGATTGCTCATTACTGATGCCATTGATGATTTCATACAAAAAGCATCAATATACAAAGGAAGCGCTTTCCCTTTTTCAACAGCTCCCTCTACTTCAACTTTAGGATGATTTGGGTCAATGGTGGTTGATTTGGAATTGGACTTGGATTTTGAATCAAAATTAGGTTCGCAACTGATCAAACCGATAGCCAATAGGCATAAGCATGTGCTAATTAAATGGAAATATTTTTTCATGTTAAACAATTTTAGTGGCAGTAAAAATAAACATATTTTACAGAATTTTGTTAATTTTTATTAAAATAATTTTTAATACCCCATCATAGTAATTAATTCTGAGCGTTTTTTGAAATTATAGAAATAAGAAAGTTAATAATTTTTTAAAAAAAATTAATGAGATTTTTTTCCCAATTCATTAACTTTGAAAACTCAAAATTCAAATTAAAATTTTAAACAATGGGTGGCGTTTTTGGAACTATTGGGAAAAACGAATGTATTAAAGATTTGTTCTATGGAACAGATTATAATTCACACTTAGGAACCAAACGTGGAGGTTTGGCAACTTTATCTGATAAAGGTTTTATACGTTCAATTCATAATCTTGAAAGTACTTACTTCCGTACTAAATTTGAATCTGAACTTGATAAATTTAAAGGGAATTCAGGAATAGGTGTTATTAGTGATACCGATTCTCAACCAATTATTGTTAATAGTCATTTGGGACGCTTTGCCGTTGTTACTGTCGCAAAAATTCTAAATCTTAAAGAAATTGAAAATGAGTTATTGACTCGTAAGCATCATTTCGCTGAATTTAGTGGGGGAGATACAAATCCAACAGAATTGGTTTCGATGCTTATAACGGAGGGAAAAGATTTTGTTGATGGTATAGAAAATGTATATAATACAATTAAAGGCTCGTGCACAATGCTTTTGCTTACCGAAAAGGGTATCATTGCTGCACGTGATAAATATGGTCGTTTGCCTTTAGTTATTGGTCGTAAAGATGATGCTTTTGCTATTTCTGGTGAAACAGTGGCCTTCCCTAATTTAGGTTTTGAGCCATGTTACGACCTCGGTCCTGGAGAAATAGTGTTGATTACCGAAAATGGTTATGAACAACTTCGTAAGCCTGGGAAAAAGATGCAAGTTTGTTCGTTTATGTGGATATATTATGGTTACCCACCATCAACCTACGAAGGCGTAAATGTTGACGATTTTCGTGTGAAAAGTGGTTTGCTGATGTCGAAAGGAGACGATGTGAAACCTGATTATGTTGCAGCTATTCCAGATTCTGGTATTGGTCATTCTTTGGGTTATTCAAATGGTCTTAATGTTCCTTATCGTCGTGCGATTGTTAAATATACACCAACTTGGCCAAGAAGTTTTACACCTCAAAGTCAGAAAATGCGTGAATTGGTTGCAAGTATGAAGTTGGTCCCTAATAAGGCATTGTTGAAAGATAAAGTTGCTATGTTTTGTGATGACTCAATTGTGCGTGGTACTCAACTTCGTGATAATGTAAAAGTGCTTTACGATTATGGCTGCAAAGAGGTTCACATGCGTATTAGTTGTCCTCCATTGTTGTTTGCTTGTCCGTTTATTAATTTCTCTGCTTCAAAATCTATTTTAGAGTTGATTACTCGTCGTGTAATTCAAGATCTTGAGGGCGGAGATATGGAGGCTCATTTGGATGAATATATGACTTACGGAACTGAGCGCTATAATAAAATGGTTAATAATATTTGCGAACGTTTGGGAATGGATAGTTTGAAGTTTAACACGTTGGAAAATATTATAGAAGCTATTGGACTTCCTAAAGAATGTGTTTGTACGCATTGCTTTGATGGAAGTAGTTATGGTGATAAATAAAAAGAGATAAATTATATTAAATAATTTAGACAAGGGCTACGGTTTATAGTGGTCCTTGTTTTTTATTTATGTAAAATGTTATAGGGTTAAATTCATACCGCATGATAGGTACTGAATTTGATTACCTAATATGTCTTTTAGTTTAAGATAAGATTCAGTTCCTGTGCAGTGGCAAGTGTAAAAATTGCAAGGATATTTTTTTAGTGCTTCTGCAAATGTTTTTATAAAATCATCGTTTTCTAGCCCTTTTAGATGAAATCCTCCAACAACATCGGTGATTTTCTCGCCAAGAATGGCTTCGGCTTTATTGATAATGTTGATAATTCCTGTATGGGCACAACCTGCAATTAAGATGTTTTTTTTGCCTTCTTTAATGATGAGATTTTGCTCGTGGTCGAAGGTGTCGTTGATAAATAAATCTTGTTTTTTTAGAAATAAAAGGTTGTTGAGCGAAGAGTAATATAGGCGCTCTTTTACGTTAGAAAATAGGATTATTTCGGGGGTAATGTATTCTTTTTCAGAACAGAAGATAAGACGATTGCTCTTTTTTAGTTCTTCGTCTAAACCAATATATTTCATGCCAAAATCTTTTTTAGAGTAACAAGGCTCAAATGCTCTTAAGTATATTTTGGCTTTATGATTAGTGTCAAGAAAGGTGCTTAGTCCACCTCCATGGTCGTAATGACTATGAGAAATAATAGCAAAATCAACTTTTTCAATGGGTATCTGTAAAAGTTCGGCATTGTGCTTAAATAGGTCTTTTTGACCCATATCAAATAAAAAATTAAGGTTGTTATGCTCAATAAATAAACTTAGTCCGTGTTCTGCTTGTAATGAGCAGTTGGAGGTGTTTTCTACTAATACGGTTAGTTTCATAGCGTTACGATAATCGGTTCGTGATGAATGTATGGAAGAATTTTATCAATAAGGTCTTGGGTGTGAAAACGGATACTGGAGGTGTTTTCACAGGGGTGACACCCTATAAAATCACTTTGAAGGACATCTTTATCAATGAGTAATTGAACAACATTTTTGTGGTCGTTCATAAGTCCAAATACCGAAACAGAGCCAGGACGTATGTCTAAGTATTGAAGCATATCTTCGGCGTCGGCGAAAGATAGACGAGCTGAATTTATTTGAGCAGAGAGATTTTTGGTAAGAAATTTTTTGTCACCAGGAATCATGAGCAAGTAAAATTTCGTTTTTTGTTTGTTACAAAGAAATAGGTTTTTGCAAATGATGGCGTGTTTGGTTTTATTGTCATTATTTTGGGCATTAAAGGCATTGAGAGTCAATCGCTCAAAGGCTTTGTCAATTTCGGCACAAACATCCATTGTCATCGCGGGGTCGTGGTCAAGTCGGTCGTAATCAATGTTTAGTTTGTCAAGCAGTTCGTAAACACGTTTTTCGTGTTCATGACGATTGCTTAGATCATTGGGTTTTCCTTTGTATATGGTGAGCATATTAATGAGTTTTAGAGTGGTAAAATTATTGAACTTTTACCAATTCAATTTCAAAAATGAGGGTAGAATCGCCAGGAATGCCAGAAACACCGCGTTTGCCATAACCTACTTCTGACGGAATAAAAATTTGCCATTTATCGCCTTCATGCATTTGTTGTAGGGCAATTTTCCAACCTTCAATCAGTTCGTGCAGACGAAAGGCATCGGGATAGCCTTGTTTGGTGTTATCGTCGAAGGTCTTTCCGTTAATGAGACTACCTTTATAGTAAACACTGATTACACTGCGTGCTTTGGGTTGATTGCCGTTGCCCGATTGAATAATTTTGTATAAAACACCTTTAGAAAGTTTTTTTATGTCATTTTTTGAAGCCAAATTTTCCAAATAAGCGATATTATCTTCTTTATATTGTTCTTTTTTGTTATGAGCCATAATGAATGAGTTATAATAAAATAGTCTTGCTGCGAACAACAAGACTATTTATTTATTGTAATAGAGGGTTATTTACTTGCTTTTAAGAAGTAGGTTCATAAATCCTGAGTTAATAGAAAGAATAAAGCATCCTACAAATGCAAAAATGAGATTTTCTGTTAAAGAAAATTGAACACTCATGTCGGCTGCTGTTAAAAAGAAATAAGGCATTAGAACAACCGAGGTAAACATTCCTGGTGTGTAGATTGTAAGAAATGCCGATTGAAGTAGATGAAATATCAAATGAATGCCAAATCCCCAAGTTAAGGCAATAAGTGGGTACGCGTATGGCGTGTTCATATTTAGTCCACCATAAATAGCTAAAATAACAGCTATACACAGAACAATAGTTTCTTCAATTACGATAATCATTAGATTACGGTCGCTCATGTTGCGGAAAATGTCCATAATCTCTTTTGTGCTAGGGAATTTAGCGACGATACGGTCATACTTTTTTGCCGCCCATTTTCTTCTACTGATAATCTTTTCTAATTCGTGCAAAAGGAATACCAATGGCAACGATAAATACAATAAAGTTGAAAACATAATGGTATAGATTTAAAAAATAGGGAAACCTTAGAGTTTCCCTATTTGGGTTATTATTTAGATACAATGTTCATAGCGTCGGTAGCAATAACCAATTCTTCGTCGGTAGGTATTACTACAATTTTAACTTTTGAATTATCTTTGCTTATAATAGCATTTTCTCCTCGTACTTGATTTTTTGCATCATCAAGTTCAATACCCATGAATTCAAGTCCTTCGCAAATAGCTTTACGAGCTGAAATTTGGTTTTCACCAACACCACCAGTAAATACTAATACGTCGATACCTCCCATTGCTGCTGCGTAAGCACCTACGTATTTTTTGATACGGTAGTGATACATATCAAGAGCAAGTCGGGCACGATCGTTTCCTTCTTTAGCGGCATTGTCAACATCTCGCATATCGGAAGAAATACCAGTGATACCAAGTAAACCAGATTTTTTATTGATAAGGTTAGACAATCCTTTGCTGTCTAAATTTTCTTTTTCTATTAAGAAAGAAATGGCTCCGAGGTCAACGTCTCCAGAACGAGTACCCATCATCAATCCTTCTACAGGAGTAAGTCCCATTGAGGTGTCTTTAACTTTACCATTACAAATGGCAGCCAATGAGCCTCCGTTTCCTACGTGGGCAGTAACGATTTTCGTTTTGTTGTAGTCCAAACCCAAAAATTCGCAAGCTTTTGCAGACACGTAGCGGTGACTTGTTCCGTGGAAACCATATCGACGAATGCCATATTTGGTATAATATTCGTAAGGCAATGCATACATATATGCATAGTCTGGCATCGTTTGGTGAAATGCTGTATCGAATACGGCAATTTGTGGTACATTCGGTAAAATATTTTTAACGGCATCAACCCCTTTTAGATTGGCTGGATTGTGAAGAGGGGCTAAATCTGAACATGCTTGGATGTTTTTTATAACCTCGTCTGTAATTAAAACGGATTCACTAAACTTTTCACCACCATGGACGATTCTATGACCTACAGCTTCGATTTCATTAAGTGAATTTATACAGCCATATTCTTTTCCTGTAATGGTTTCAAAGATGAATTGAATGCCTGCAGTATGTTCAGGAATCTCTCTTTCAAGAATCTTTTTTTCGCCATTAGGTAAAGTGATTTTTAGAAAAGAATCTTTCATTCCAATTTTTTCAATACCACCTTGAGCCAATACAATGTTGGCAGGCATATCAAATAATTTATATTTGATGGATGAACTTCCGCAGTTTAATACTAATATTTTCATATTCTATTTTGATTATTTATTTTCTTTTGCTGCAATGGCTTGGTTAGCGGTGATTATGATTACTTGTATCACATCGTCAATATTGCAACCACGAGATAAGTCATTGATAGGAGCTGCCATACCTTGAAGAATAGGTCCGATGGCTTGTGAATTGGAAATTCTTTGAACTAATTTGTAAGCGATATTTCCTGCTTCTAGGTTAGGAAATACTAACACATTAGCTTGACCCGCGATGTCACTTCCTTTAGCTTTGCTTTTAGCAACAGAAGGAACAATGGCGGCATCTGCTTGAAGTTCACCGTCAATTTGTAAAGCAGGATTCATTTCTTTTGCAATACGGGTAGCTTCTACTACTTTGTCAACAACTTCGTGACTTGCACTACCTTTAGTTGAGAAACTTAGCATAGCAATTTTAGGTTCGTAACCTGCAAGGGCACGTGCGGTATCGGCAGTTGAACAAGCAATTTCTGCTAATTGTTGTGCAGTAGGCACTGGGGTTACGGCACAATCGGCAAATAAGAAAACTCCTTGTTCACCATATTGCTCGTTGTTCGTTAACATAAGGAAGGCTCCTGATACGGTACTGATACCTTTGCGCGTTTTAACAATTTGTAAGGCTGGACGAAGTACATTACCAGTTGAATTCATGGCACCTGCAACTTCACCATCAGCATCTCCATTTTTAAGCATTAAACTAGCAATATAAAGAGGATTTTTAACCGTTTCAGCAGCTTGTTCTTCGGTCATACCTTTGTTTTTACGAAGATTGTAAAGTAAATCGCAATAAGGTTTTACATTTTCAGGTTTGGTGGTATCTAAAATAGTGGCTTTAGAAATGTTCTTGAGTCCCAATTCTTCTGCTTTGGCAGTTATTTCTTTAGGATTACCAATTAAAATGATTTTTGCAAGACCTTCTGCTAAGATAATGTCTGCGGCTGATAAAGTGCGTTCTTCTAATGATTCAGGCAAAACAATTCGTTGAGGATTGGCTTTTGCTTTTTGACGCAATTTGGCTAAAATGTCCATTTCTATATAAGTTTTATGTTGAATTTATTATTATTAATATTAGTCACAAATATATAATAAAAAGTTAAAAAAAGTTGAACTCTCTAAGAGTTTTTTTAGTAGTTTGGACTTATATTTTAAGGGGTATCCTTATTGTTGGTAGATTTTTTTTGTGTGCAAAATGTTAGTTTTATTTGTTCCCCAATTTTAAATCGTAAATTCTCTGTATTGACTTGAATTCCAACCTGTGCTGTATTCTTTCGATTCGGTTTCGAGTTGTTCTGGGTAGGCGATAATAAAACTATTTTCGTCGAAATATTTGGATAATTGACTTGGTAATTTTTCAAAAGAAGGATTGTATGAGATGCTGCCTTTACGGGAACATACGATTACGAATAAGTCGTTTGGCTCAACATCTTTCGATAAAATAAGGAATTCTTCCCAATCGGACATTTCACAATAAGAAATGCGGTTTGTTTTGATGTCGTGAAATTGTTTTTTTAGTTGTTCGATGGTGTTCTTGCTTGCAAAAAACTCCATTTTGGCACCCAATACTTGTGATAATGTTTTGATACGTTGAGCGGAAGCTAAAAAACCAACCTCGTACTCGGCTTTTTCGGGAACGGCTACCATAATACGCTTGATGGTGTTGATGGGTTGAATAGATTTATATACGTATATGGCATTGGTTACTTTTTTGAGTAGATTACTCGTTTTCTTGCCAAAAAACGGGTCGTAGGGTGTTTCTTGTTTGTGTAAACCAAGTATTAGAACATTGATGTTGTATTCGTAAACTAAATTGGAAATTCCATTGGCAACGCTGGTATCATAGCGTAAGAGTTTCTCTACATAGATATCAGCTGCTGAAGCATTTTTCGCTGCGTCTTCAAGCATCTTTTTGCCTTGAATTACTTCCGCCGATTTTGGATTGTCGTTGTTGGTAATGTTGGCAACATAAAATGATTCGTTGGAGTAGCGAGTGCGAAATAGAGTAGCTAATTCGATTAGACTATGTATGGTCTCGGGTTCTGAAATAGGGATGAGAATGTGACGTTTTTCTTTATCAAAAATGGGTACATTTTCTTCAGGAGTTTCGAGTGCCAATCGACTGGCGGCTTTTTCAGTAATGAACGAACTGATGGCGCAAGTAAAGAATATCATTAAGATGGACCCATTTAAGATTTCTTCACTGATGAGTCGTATAACATCACCATTTTCGGTAACTCCTATTGGTATGTTGTATCCAATGATGATGGCGGCTAATGTGGCTGCTGCTTGAGCGTTACTTAAACCGAACATGATTTGTCGCTCGTCTTTTTTCATTTTGAAGGTCTTTTGAGTCAACCATGCCGCAATGAATTTAGATAATGTAGCAGTGATCGTCATGATGATGGCAACAACGATGGTAGTAGCGCTACTGAAGACCGTTTTCATATTGATAAGCATACCCACTCCTATTAAAAAATAGGGGATGAATAGAGCATTCCCGACAAATTCAATGCGGTTCATCAATGGTGAAAGTTTTGGAATGAATTTATTGAGTGCCATTCCAGCAAAAAAAGCTCCAATAATAGGTTCTAGATGAGCCCATTGCGCCAAGAAAGCGGCGAAAAATACCATCGCTAATACGAAACTATATTGTAAAATACTATCGGTGTATTTTTTTAAGAAAGCTCGAGCAATGATAGGGAAAATACCAAATATTATGGTAACAAAACAGCCGATTGAAACGCCGAGTTGAATCCAAAATTTACTGTTTAAGGTGCCTTTGGTAGTGCCTGTTATGACGGCCAAAATAATCAATGACAGCGAGGTGGTTACTACGGTTCCTCCTACGGTTGCGTTGATGTAACTTTTTTTTGTTAATCCAAAACGTGAAATAATCGGGTAGGTAATAAGGGTATGTGAGGCATACATACTTGCCAAAAGTATAGCAGATATGCATAGATATTTATTCAAATTATACCCTTTTATCCAAGTAATGGATTGACCGAGATAATTTTGTGTGTATAAATAGTAAATGACTCCAAGTCCTGTAATGGTTCCAAGAATCATAGGGACGAGGAATGTGTAGGAACCAAATGTTAGACTTTTAACCGTATTGCGTTTGATGTCTTGTATGTCCATATCCAATCCTGCCAAGAACATGATGTAAAGGAGTCCAACATTTCCGAAAATTTCGAAACTACTATCACGTGCTAGAATGTTAAGTCCACCACTCCCTAGAATGAGTCCCGATAAAATAAAACCAGCAATGTAAGGAATTTTGAGTTTGCCCAAAATAAGTGGTCCCCCCAAGATGATGAATAACACGATGGAGAAAATCAGCATAGGACTGCTGACGGGTTCGCTTAAAGGTAAAAAGGCTAAAAACATATAAGCAAAAGTAGTAAAAAAAAATAAAAATATAACGATGTCGTAAAAATATGCTTTCAGACGATAAAGTGATGGTGCCATTATGTTGTCTTAATGGTTAATGAGGAATAATTTGCAATAAGTTTTTTTTATGTGTACTGCCTACTGATATTTTTACTATTTTTGTGGAAATAATTAAATAACTTGGATATGAATGCAGTAAAACTAACCGTTAAGGTTATCAATAAATCAAAACACGCTCTACCTCAATACGCTACGCCAGCTTCTGCAGGTTTAGATTTGCGTGCAAATATTTCAGAAACAATCATTCTTCAACCAATGGAACGTAAACTTATTCCAACGGGAATTTTTATGGAATTGCCTGTTGGTTTTGAGGCTCAAGTTCGTCCACGAAGTGGAATGGCACTTAAAAAAGGCATTACAGTTTTGAATACTCCTGGTACCATTGATGCTGATTATCGCGGGGAAATAGGAGTGATTTTAATTAATCTTTCTAATGCTCCAGTAGAAATAGAAGATGGTGAACGTATTTGTCAATTGGTGATTGCTCGTCACGAACAAATTTTGTGGGAAGAAGTCGAGGTGTTAGGCGAAACAGAACGCGGAGAAGGTGGTTTTGGTCACACAGGTAAAAAATAAATGTTGTTTTATGAAAATTATTAAACGACTAATAGTGGTGTCTTTGTTCATTATGGGTGTCTTGCCCGTTTTGGCTAAAGATGAAAATATATCGACGCGAAAAGAAGTAACGGAAGCCAGTCGCAAAGGCGATTATTTCTTTATGGAAGGAGTTCGTCAATTGGCACTCAATAGGAATCAGGAAGCGTTGGATTTGTTTATAAAAAGTTTGGATTATAATCCTAAAAATCCAGCGGTTTATATGGAGATGTCGTCTATTTTGATGCAAAATAACCATTATAAAGATGCTATAGGATTTTTGGAAATTGCTTGCCAATTGGATTCTACTAATTATTGGCATAATATAGCTTTGGCCGATCTTTATGGTAAACTGGGATTGTATCCACAAGCTTTGGATGTTTATGAACGTTTACATCGTAATTTTCCTAATCGTGAGAATGTGTTGTATATGTTGGCACTTTTGTATGCACAAAAGCAGGATTATATTAAATCATTACAGACTTGGGAAAAATTAGAAAATATTATTGGCCAAAATGAAATTGTAGATGGTGAGAAAAATAAAATTTATGAGCGTATCTGTACTTCAATGAAGAAAGAATCTGATTTAGAGCAGTTGGTAGCAGATTATCCTAATAACGCTTATTTTATTTTGGCATTGACCAATTCTTATATGAATAATAATGAGTATAAGAAAGCAGAAAAATTATTGCAAAAATCAGTAAAAATTAATCCTCAGGAAGAAGAACTTCTTTTAGGACAAGTAGAGTTTTATGTCGAGACTGGTAATGAGAAGAAGTCCAATAGCCTTTTTTTGAGTATATTTCGAAATAAAGAAATCTCAATGGGTTTGAAGGAACGTTTGTATGAACAGTATATTGAGGAGCAAGATACGTCTAAGAGCGTTAATTTGATAAAGGATATTTATGAAATTTTGAGCGAGGAATATCCCAACGAGGCTTTTCCTGAAACTCTTTATGGTTCGTATTTATATTTTATTCGTGATAAAGAAAATGCCGCATTGCATTTTAGGGAATCAATTGCAATGGATAAAAATCAACCTTTGTTGTGGGTGTATTTGATTGAAATAGCGAATGAGAAAGAAGATAAAGCAGAATCGTATCGCTTGATTGAAGAGGCTAATATTCTTTTTAGTGAAGAACCAGAATTTCATTTTTATCGTACGGCGATGCTTATTGAAGAAAAAAGATATGATGAGGCTTTGAAAGAATTAGAGGAAGCTGAAGCATATATGGATGATCGTAATCCTGCTTTTAAATCAATGGTGTATTCGACAATAGCAGATTTAAAATATAGAAAAAAAGAGGTAGAATCAGCTTTGCTGTATTATGATAAAGCGGTTAAGGAAAATCCTAAGAATTATTTGGCTTTGAATAACTATAGTTATACGTTGGCAGAAGAAAATCGCGATATTGATAAAGCAGAAAAGATGATATTGGAAGTGTTGACGGTGGTAAAAAACGAATCGTATGTGTTGGATACTTACGCTTGGGTGTTGTTCCGTCAAGGAAATTATTCTTTGGCCGAAATGTTTATCGTAAAAGCCCTTTCTGTTTCGAACTACGTGAATTACGAAGAAGTGGAGCATTATGGTGATATTTTAATAAAAAAAGGTTCGGTAGAAAAAGCTATTGAAATGTGGAAAAAGTCTATTGAATTGGGTAATCCTTCGGAAAAGATTAAGGAAAAAATTTCAAAGAAAATGTATATTGAATAGTTATGAATAAGGTATTTAATTTTGTATTTGTAGTAATTTTGTGTGTTCTGGTATCGTGCAAAGGAAAGCAATCTACGGTTTCGGTGTCGGATGATTCGAAATTATCAGCCTCCGACCAGCAAGTGGGTGTTTTGTATGATAAAATCGTTCAAAATCAATTGGATTATAAGACTATCGAAATTCCTAAATTTCAGGTCAAAATTAATACCGGGGGTAAGAGCTATAGTTCAAAAGCCACATTGCGTATTTATAAAGATAGTGCTATTTGGGTGTCGGTACAGCCATTGGCAGGAATCGAGATGTTTCGTTTTTTAATGACGAAGGATAGTGTGAAATTTATAAATCGTTTGCAACAAGAATATGCTATGCGTGATATTGTTTATTGTCAGCAAAAATGGGGAGCTCCTGTAGATTTGTATGTGCTTCAAGCTATGTTGACAGATCAATTGTTTGTGCAAGGAAAGAAAAATGCCGTAAAAAAAGATTATTCTACGTTTGCAGTTTTGACTAGCGATTCTCGCCCAGTGTTAAGCAATAAGAATACGAAGAAGCGTTATGTAGAAAATTTTTATGTAAATAATTCTTATAAAATTACTGAAACAAAGGTGGATGATAAACAATCACAAGCCGTGTTGAGTTGTAAGTACGATAATTTTATTTATGTTAAAAATAAATTATTTCCAATGAGTGTAGGGGTCGCTATGTCGGATGTTAATCAGTCGGCTCAAATTAATTTTGAATATTCTACCGTGAAAGTAGATGAGGCGATTGATATGACTTTTAGTGTTCCTAAAAAGTATACTCGAACTAGTCTTCCTTTTTAAATAATTGTCAATGAAAAGATTATTTTTAATTCTAACTATTGTTTTAGTTTCATTCTTGGCGAGTGCGGTAACGGTAAAAGATCTGCAAAAACAGAAAAAACAGAATCTTGAGAAATTAGCGGTTACCAATCGTATGCTTAATGAGACTCAAAAAGGAGAAGCTAATTCCATTTCTCGTTTGGCAATTTTGAACGAGCAAATAAAGATGCGTCAGGCTTTGGTGTCGAATTTGAATGGAGAAATTAAGGCTATCGATGCACGAATAGCAGAAATTAAAAATGAGATAGCTGCAAAGGATAAGCGTATAGAAGAATTAAAAGCTAATTATGCCAAATTGATTTATCATATTAATTATAAACAAACGAAACAAGATAAATTGATGTTTTTGCTTTCGGCAAATAGTTTTTCAGAAACCTACCGTCGCTATCGTTATTTGAAAGAGTATGGTGCTTTTCATCGTCAACAAACAGAGGAATTGGAAGCTACGAAGAAAGAGTTAGAGGTGTTGAAAACAGAGTTGGAAGACGCTAAACGTAATAGGACTATTTCGTTGCAAGAAAGGCAGAGCGAAACAAATAAATTAGCCGATGAAAAAAATAAGCAAAATATTTTGCTGTCTGATTTGAAAAAGAAAGAATCAACTTTACTTAAACAATTGAAGGAACAGCAGCGAAAGGCTGATGAATTTAATCGAAAGATTGAAAAATTGATTGCTGAAGAAGCCGCAAAAGCAGAAGCAAAGCGAAAGGCTGAATTGGCTAAAAAACAGACACAATCAGGAGGAAAAACAACAACTCCAACTGTAGCAACTCTTACCAAGGAAGAAGCTTTGATTGCTGGTAATTTTGAAAAAAATATTGGTCGCTTACCTTGGCCAGTTGAACGTGGAGTAATTACGGGAAAGTTTGGCGTTCAGCCACATCCTATTATAAAAAATGTAACAACTAATAATAAAGGTATTTATGTACAAACTACTAAAGGGGCTGTGGTTCGCGCCGTATTTGATGGCGAAGTGACTCAACGCTTTTCAATTCCTGGTAGTAATAATGCTATTATTATTAAACATGGAAATTATCGTACAGTTTATACTAATTTGACTGATATTTATGTAAAAATTGGTGATAAGGTAACCACGAAACAAAGTATTGGTAAGTTGTACACTGATGAGGAGGAAAATAAAACCGAGTTGTATTTTCAAATATGGAAAGATAAAGTGGTGTTAAATCCTGAAATTTGGTTAGCAAAATAAATAATATGCATAAATCTGGTTTTGTAAATATTGTAGGAAATCCTAATGTGGGAAAGTCAACCTTGATGAATGATTTGGTAGGTGAACGAATTTCGATTATTACTTCTAAATCGCAAACTACTCGTCATCGCATTATGGGAATTGTGAATGGTGAAGATTTCCAAATTATATATTCTGATACTCCTGGAGTGTTGAAACCGAATTATAAATTACAGTCTTCAATGCTTGATTTTTCTACTTCAGCTTTAAAAGATGCTGATGTGTTGCTTTATGTGACCGATTCGATAGAGTCGTTTGATAAAAATCAATTTTTCCTAGAAAAAGTACAAAAGACAAACGTTCCAGTATTGTTGCTAATCAACAAAATAGATTTGTTAGATGAGGCAAAACTTTTGGCGTTGGTCGATCGTTGGAAATCGGTGTTGCCTAAGGCTGAAATATTCCCGATTTCGGCTTTGCATAAGTTTAATATTGATAATGTATTGAATCGTATTAAGGAACTATTGCCAGAGGGAGAACCTTATTTTGATAAAGATGCGTTGACTGATAAGCCTGCTCGTTTTTTTGTAAATGAGATTATTCGTGAGAAAATCTTGTTGAATTACGATAAGGAAATTCCATATTCTACAGAAGTAGCCGTAGAATCATTTAAAGAAGATGATAAGATGATTCGTATTAGTGCGGTGATTTTTGTTGAACGTGATTCGCAAAAGGGCATAATTATAGGGAAAGGGGGCGCTTCTCTTAAGAAGGTTGGCTCCGATGCACGAAAAGATATTGAAGTTTTTTTTGATAAAAAAGTGTTTTTGCAACTTTTTGTAAAAGTAGAACAAGATTGGCGTAATAAAGAAAATAAATTGAAAGGTTTTGGGTATATCCAAAATTAAGAATTTGGACTTTGATTTTTAATATCTAAGTATTCAAAAAAAAATCATTACCTTTGTAGAAAATTAATTTATTAATGTAGCAAATGGGCAAATTGTCGTAGGACAATTTAAAAAGTTACGAGAAAAATGGGAAATTTAGTAGCAATCGTCGGGAGACCGAATGTAGGTAAATCTACACTATTTAACAGGCTCACAGGAACTCATAGAGCCATAGTAAATGAACAAGCTGGTACAACGCGTGATCGTCAGTATGGTAAATGCGAGTGGGGAGGTATAGAATTTTCACTTGTTGATACTGGAGGTTGGGTGCTTAACTCAGAAGATGTTTTTGAAGAAGAAATTCATAAACAAGTACTTTTAGCGATGGACGAAGCCGATATTGTGCTTTTCGTTGTTGATGTAATGCAAGGTATTACAGATCTTGATGAACAGGTAGCATCGATGCTTCGTAAGTATAAAAAACCAGTGTTTTTAGTAGCTAACAAAACCGATAACAATGATTTGCAATATCAATCGGCAGAGTTTTATCGTTTCGGTTTGGGCGATCCAATTTGTATCTCTTCGGTAAGTGGTTTTGGTACAGGAGATTTGTTGGATAGTCTTTTGCCTCATCTTAAAAAAGAAGATGCTGATTATGAAGATAAAATTCCTCGCTTGGCAATTGTAGGTCGCCCGAATGCAGGAAAGTCGTCTATCATTAATGCTTTTATTGGTGAGGATAGACATATTGTGACCGATATTGCTGGTACTACTCGCGATTCTATCTATACTAAATATAATAAATTTGGACACGAGTTTTACTTGATTGATACGGCTGGTATTCGTAAGAAGAATAAGGTAAATGAGGATTTGGAATATTATTCTGTAATTCGTTCTATTCGTTCTATTGAGGCTTCTGATGTATGCGTGTTGATGATTGACGCTACACGAGGCATTGAAAGTCAGGATTTGAATATATTTTCGTTAATTCAAAAGAATAATAAACCTTTGGTAGTGTGCGTAAATAAATGGGATTTGGTTGAGAATAAAGACGATAAATCGCATAAAGTTTATGAGGCTGCTATTAGAGAACGATTGGCTCCATTTGTGGATTTTCCAATAATTTTTACTTCGGCTATTACCAAGCAACGTATTTTTAAGGTAATAGAAACTGCTATGCATGTGTTTGAAAATAAGAAACGTAAAGTTCAAACTCGTCAGTTAAATGAGTTCTTTTTGCCACTTATTGAGGCTTATCCTCCACCAGCCACTAAGGGTAAATATATCAAGATTAAGTATGTGACACAATTGCCAGATACCATGATTCCAAGTTTCGTTTTCTTCGCCAATTTACCACAATATGTGAAGGATCCTTATAAGCGTTTTTTGGAAAACAAATTGCGTGAAACGTGGGATTTTACAGGTACTCCAGTGAATATTTTTGTCAGACAGAAATAATAAATGTGTATTATATTATGGGGCGAGTTTTTTTGAAGTGAACCCAAAAAGTTGGACGGATTAATAAATAAATTTATTGGTAAAGAGTTCGGTATTGTACTGGACTCTTTCCTTTTAGTCTCAGTTTTATTCTGTCGTTATTGTAATAATGGATATAC
>Ga0247610_10002654_pt1 | contig 20395 bp, 18 predicted proteins | sample 174DNAGHGhighgp2_FD_193483 | JGI IMG/M metagenome (GOLD analysis project Ga0247610, IMG submission 193483) | Sheep rumen microbial communities from Palmerston North, Manawatu-Wanganui, New Zealand - 1742 DNA GHGhigh gp2 | ecosystem: Host-associated > Mammals > Digestive system > Stomach > Rumen...
AGGGAAAAGAAAAATGAAAATTTTAAAGAAAGCATTATTAGCATTAAGTTTATGCTCCTTATCATTATTAACATTCTCATGTAATGATAAGGAAGATGAATTAGTAAAATCAGAAAGAAGAGAAATAACAATAACAGAGCATGTCGATTCTAAATATGTACAGCCAGAGGATTTGGACTTTACATATAATAAAACTGGCAATAATGAATATTTAGAAGTTTGTTATATTGGTCCTAATTGTGAAGAAATTAATATTGCTTCAGAATATGGAGGAATTAAAGTGTTAGGCTATATTGATCTTAATGCTTATCCACCTTTAAATAATGTAACTAAAAAACTGATTTTGCCAGATACAATTGAGATGATTGATGGTTATATGTGTAATAGATTTTTAGCTTTAGAAGAATTAGTTTTACCAAAAAATTTGAAATATATTGGTCCATATACTTTAAGAATAAATACTTTAAAGAGCATTAGTATATCATCAGAAAATGGATATTATAAGGTATTAAATAATAAATTATATGATGTAAAAAATAATCGATTAATTAAAGCTTTTAATATAAATGATGATGAAATTACTATCTCAGGATGTAAGCAAATAGGAGATATGGCTTTTTATAAAACAAATTTAAAATCAATAATATTTGATGAAGAAATAGAAGAAATTTCAGGTGATTCAATTTCTTATAATGATTCATTAGAATCAATTACATTACCATCAACATTAAAAAAATTTGTTGTTTCTTATCATTCTAGAAGAATTCCAGATGATTATAGAACATATACTATCTTTAATAATAATTCTAATTTAAAAACAATTTATAATTATTCTAATGTTGAATTAGATTTAAGTGATAAAGGTATTGAAGTAATAAAAATGAATAAATAGGATTGGAAAATGTTAGTAGGTACTAAGTGCTTATTAGCATTTTTTGTTCAAGTTTGGAGTATAAATTTACAAATGAATATGATATACTGCGTTATATTAAATCTAGTAGGTCAAATTCATTTAAAGTATAATAATTATGAAGGTGATCATATGAAAATAATAAATGATTATTTAAGATATATTGAGGCTAAGGATGCCCCTTTATCATCAAATGTATTCTTGATTGAAGGTATAAAAAACACTTATATTTTTGATGTTGGGTCAAATAAATTATCTAGAGAAGAAATTAAAAAAATCAAAAATAAATCTATTATTATTTCACATTTTCATCAGGATCATATGGAGAATTTAAAATTCTTTATTGATGAAGAATATGATTTATATATAGGTGATTATACATATAAGATATTAGGATACGGGAATGTAATAAGAGATAAATATGAAATTAATGATGGTGTTAATTTAAAAATTATTTCGATTCCGAATTCTCATGCTAAAGGAAGCTTAGGTGTAATTATTAATAATGAATATTTATTAATAGGCGATTCATTAGATGGAAATAGAAATGGATTTAATGTTTCTTTATTAAATGAAGAAATTAAATTATTAAAGGAATTAGACTATAAATATATATTAAATGGTCATAATAATGAGATATTAAATAAGAAAGATGTTATAGATGAATTAGAATTAATATATTCAAAGAGAACTAAGAATAAACCATATATTGGCTATGATTTATTAATGAATTTATAAAAAAACACTTATTTAAATCGATAGTATTTTGAATTGGCACATAAATATGTTATGATTAATCTATAGATTATCGATTAAGAAATTGGGTGTTATATATGTATAAGGAATCAGATTTGGTTAAATATGATTATTTTTCTAATATCTTAAAATCAGAAAGAATTGAGCATGTTATTGATTCTCTAACAGGATTAATTAATAGAAAATATATTCTAGATTTTGTTAGAGATCTGATAAATAGAAATATAAAATTTACGCTTGCTATGCTAGACTTAGATGATTTTAAATTAGTAAATGATAAATATGGTCATGCGGTTGGAGACTATGTATTAGAGCATTTTGGGAATGATTTATTAAATTTCGTTGGAAAGCTAGGTATTGTAGGAAGATATGGTGGAGATGAATTTATAATCGTTTTATTAGAAATAAATGATTATGATTCATTACATGAATTTTATGATTTAATGTTTCATTCTGGTATTGTATTAAGAAAGAATTATAAATTAAATAATGATATAAATATTTATATTACAGGAACTATAGGAAGTGCATTTTATCCTTCAGATGCGAATTCATATGATGATTTATTTTTAATGATTGATAAAACATTATATAGAGGAAAAACTAAGGGAAGAAATTGCTACATCATTTATGTAGAGGAGAAGCATAAGGATTTAGTAATTCAAAAAATGCATAATGATGATCTTCCTACTATGATGTCTATAATAAGTACAACATTCAACACTAATTTTGACCCATTAACTAAGGTAATGGACACATCTAATTATTTGAAGGATAATTTAAATTTAGATAATATATTTATAATAGATAAAAATAATATATTATATGATGCATTGAATTTAAAAATTTTAAGTAAAAATGCAGATTTATCTAATATAGTATTTAAAAATGAAAGAGCTCAAATAGAATATAGGCCAGATGTTTTTAAGCTAAGCTTTGGTAATGATATTAAAGAATTAGGCCTAGCATCATTATTAATGACTAGATTAAAAGTTCGAAACCAAATATATGGATATTTAATTTTTGCATTAAAAAGAAATGGCAAGGTTTGGGATACAAATGAAATATCTATATTAATGTATTATAGTAAAGTAATAACATTAGAATTAGTTTTAAATAATGAATAAGAAAAAATAGCATTTATGTATCAACATAATTGCTATTTTTATTTTTAAAATATATAATATTTTAAAAGAACGGGGTTGATCATATGAACGAAATTAAGTGTCCACATTGTGGAAAGGTATTTAGTGTTGATGAATCTGAATATGCTTTATTATTATCTCAGGTTAAAAACAATGAATTCCATAAGGAGCTTGAGGAAAGAGAAAAGAATATTAAGGAAAGTAATAAAAATTTAATTGATTTAGAAAAATCAAAATTAGAGAATAAATATAATTTAGATTTAGCTAAATTAAATGAAGAAATTACTGAATTAAAGGCAAAGCTTTTAAATGCTTCTAAGGATAAGGAAATAGCTTTAAATGAGGCAATGGTTAAAAAGAATGAGGAAATTAATTCATTGAATAATAATATTACTGAATTAAAGCATAGGCTTGAATCTAGTAAGAAGGACCAGGATTTAGCGATAAGTATAGCAATAGCTAAAAAGAATGAGGAATTAAATAATAAAAATATAGAAATAGAAAAATTAAATGGTGAAAAGGAAAACCAAAGAAATTTAGCTATTGTTAATGAAAATAATATAAAAAGAGAATATGAAACTAAATTAAAGGATAAGGATTTAGAAATTGCTTATTATAAAGATTTAAAAACAAGAATGTCAACTAAGATGATTGGTGAAACTTTGGAGCAGCATTGTGAAATATCATTTAATCAATTAAGAATGACTGCATTCCCTAATGCTTATTTTGAAAAGGATAATGATGCTAAAACAGGTAGTAAGGGTGATTATATCTTTAGAGAATCTAAGGATGGTGTTGAATTCATTTCTATTATGTTTGAAATGAAAAACGAAATGGATGAAACAGCTACTAAGCATAAGAATGAGGATTTCTTTAAGGAATTAGATAAGGATAGAAATGAAAAGAATTGTGAATATGCAGTTTTAGTTTCTATGCTAGAAGCTAATAATGAATTATATAACCAGGGTATTGTAGATGTATCATATAGATATCCTAAGATGTATGTAATAAGACCTCAATTCTTTATTCCTATGATTACATTATTAAGAAATGCGGCATTAAATTCCTTATCATATAAGGAGGAGCTAATAGAGGCTCGAGCTCAGAATTTAGACATTACTCATTTTGAAGAGGCAATGGAGGATTTTAAGGATAAGTTCGGAAGAAATTATAGAATTGCGAGTGATAAATTTGCTAAGGCTATAGAGGAAATAGATAAGACAATTGATCATTTAAATAAAACTAAGGAAGCCCTATTATCATCTGAAAATAATTTAAGATTAGCTAATGATAAGGCACAGGATTTAAGTATAAAAAAATTAACAAAGAACAATCCTACAATGGCTCAAAAATTTGAAGATTTAAAAAATAAGGGCTAATTTATGAAAATAATAATTGTAAAGGGAGATATAACTACTTCTATAACTGATGCGATTGTTTGTGCAGCAAATTCAAGGCTTCAGCCATCTAGTGGTGAATGTGGTGCTATATTTAATGCGGCTGGATATGATGAATTAAAGGAAGCATTAGGTAAATATGGATATACTAAGCCAGGTGATGCAGTAATAACAGATGGATTTAAATTAAATTCTAAATATATAATTCACGCAGTAGGTCCAATCTATAAGGAAAATAGAGATGATGATTTATTATTAGCAGAGGCTTATATTAATTCATTAAATTTAGCTATAGATAATAATTGCTTAACTATTGCTTTCCCAGCTTTATCTACAGGATTATATAATTACCCTTATGAATTAGCTGCAAATATAGCAATATCTACATTATATGAATTTAAAAAGAATCATGATAATGATTTAGCTTATGTTTATATTTATTGCTATGACGATGAAATATATAAGGTATTTTTAGATACAGAATATAAATATGTTAATGATTGGAAAAGAAATATTAATGATATAGTTAAATTAGGTGAAAGCCTAAAGGATAGAGATTTAAGGGTTCAATCATTTAAAAACACAAGAGATTTATATTTAAATGATAAATTATTAATAAAAGCAATTAAATATTCTAAGAAGAATACTAAATTATATTTAGAGGGCTTTGAATCAGAAAATAAGAAAATAAAAAATGGAAAAATAATATTTGAAAGATTATCTAGCCTAGACGCAATAAAAAAATATAAGGATGAGGAAAATATTGGCTTATTAAATTTCGCATCAGGAACTCATCCTGGTGGTGGAGTTTTAAATGGCTCTAATGCTCAGGAGGAATCATTATGTAGAGCATCTACATTATATAAATGCCTAAATGATGAAACAGGATATTTATATGATAATTTTTATGGATATCATAAGGAAAAGGGCAATTTATATTCTGATAGAATAATATATTCACCCAATATCATTGTTTTTAAAAATGATGATAAGGAAAATACATTAATGATTAAAGACGATTGGTATTCAATGAATGTTATAAGTAGTGCTGCTCCAAATCTAAGAAATGATATTATATGCGATAATGATTTATATAATATTATTTTACCTAGAATTAAAAATATATTAGAGGTAGCTATAGATAATAATATAGATGTATTAGTATTAGGAGCCTTTGGCTGTGGTGCTTTTTCTAATAATACATTAGTTAATGCTAAAGCATTTAAGGAAATGTTAACTGAATATTTAAAATACTTTAGAAAAATAATTTTTGCTATACCAGATATAGATAATGAGAAATCAGCAAATTATCGTATATTTGAAAATATTTTAAAATAATAAGGAGAGATAGAATCATGTCTAATTTAAATAAATTAATGAATTTAATAACAAAAGAGCCATGTATTCTAATATGTGATAATGATACAAAGATGATGATTCTATCTAAATTAGATTTTATTTCTGACATTACATTTAAAACTGTAAGTGAGGCAGAAAGAGATTTATTAGGATATTATGATGATATAGTAGTTTATCTAATTAAGCATAAATTAAATGTTAAATATGATAGAGCTAAATTGATTTATGATTCATTAATAATTGGTGAAATTATAAGTGATGATACATTAAATTTAAAAGATGAATTAAAGGATTATTATCATAATAAAATTAATTATAATAAAAGAATTATATTGGCTTCGAAGCCATCAAGGCTATTAGAATATGCATTAAAGAATTATGATTATTCAATATTTGAATATGAGAATAATAACAATATTTATGGCTTTAAATATAATGATATTATTAGTGAGGTAGAGGCTTTAGCCTACCATTTATCTAAAATATATAAAGAGAATAATTGTAATAATTTTGATGATTTTGTTATTTATATTGGAGATAGCGAATATTTAGGTGTAATAGAGGATGTATTTAGCTTTTATGGAATTCCTTTATCTTATGAATTGAGCACATCATTATATCAAATACCTAAGATTAAGGAATTAGTAGATAATTCTGAATTAGATTCAATAGATTTATCTAATATCCATGATAATGAATTAAAAAATGCTTTTATTAAATGCTATAACAAGCTAGTTTTAATAGATTTTAATAAGGATGATTTAATAGATGAATTAGATAATTGTGCTATAAGAAAAACGACTAAGGGTGTAGCAATTAAAAATGCATCTAGCATAAATCCTATGTATAAATATACATTTATTTTAGGATTTACATTTAAAAACATTCCATCTATTCATAAGGATGACCTATATTATAGTGATATCATTTTAGATAAATATAGTATTAATACATCATTTAAAGAAAATAAAAAGGAAAAGGAATATTTTATTAAATCATTAATGGCAATGAATTTAGTATATATTAGCTATTCATTAAATGGTATTACAGGTAAATATACAGAAAGTGATTTATTAGATAATATTGTTAAATTTAATGAGAATAATGATTATAAATTCAAATATTCAATTAAAAGAGCTAAGCTTGATTATAATAAAGCAATTGAGCAAAGGATGCTAACAGGAGAAGAAAATGAATATTTAGAATCTTATAGAAAGGTTTTTGGGAAGAAAGAACAATATGATTCTAGCTTTAATGATATAGATTCTAATTTAGTAAAAAATAAGGTATTTAAGGACGGTATTATGAATGTATCCTATTCTAAATTAGAAAAATATTATAGCTGTCCTTTTAGCTATTATTGTGATTATATTTTAAAAATAGGAGTATTTAAAAATAGCGCAGACGTAGGAAATGTATTACATTTATTCTTAGAAAAATATTTTAATAATAAGGATTATACATTAGATATGGCTATTGAAGAATATAATAAGACTAATCCAGAGCCTTTTGTTTTAAGAGAGCCATATAAATCTAAATTTCAAAATGTTATTGATAAATTATTAGAGGAAATAGATGAAGAATGTAATGATTATAATTTAAAACTAGTAGGCACTGAGCTTGAAAAGGAATTGATTTTAGATTCAGATCCTTCAATTCATTTAGTAGGCAAAATAGATAAGGTAATGGATAAGGATGGAAAGAGAGTTATTTTCGATTATAAGAGCGGCTCAAAGATTTCTTTGCAGCAAGACCCATCATTGGATATGGATAATAAAACAAGTGATTATTATAAGAAGTACCAATTATTTATCTATTTATTATTTGAGCATGTTAAATATGAGGATTTTGAGGGCGTATTTTATCAAAGAATTATGCCAAAGAATAAGGATGATTTAAAGGAAATAGAGGATAATAAATTCTTTAAGCCATATGGCTATAAGGATTTATCATCTACGCTACCATTTTCATCAGGCGGAATTAAAAAGGATGCTGGTGCTATAAATAAGGAACAATACGATAAGGTTATAGAGGATACTAATGATTTAATTATTAAATTTAAAAACAATATTTTAAATGCTAGATTTGATATTAAGCCATTAGATGGAAGCTGTAAATTTTGTAATTATAAGAATGTTTGTTATTATTCCTTTAAAGAGGATGGTGATAGTGATGAGTAAGCCTACTAAAGACCAGCAAAAAATTATAGATGCTCCAGTTTCTAATATGCTAGTTAGTGCTGGCGCTGGATGTGGTAAATCAACTGTTTTAACAGCGAGAATTATTAAAAGAATTAAAGAAGGTAATTTATCTATTAAAAATTTAATTGTTTTATCTTTTACTAATGCATCAGCAAATGATATTAGAAAGAAGATAAAAAAGGCGTTAAAGGGTGAATTAGATTCCAATCCTAGCTTAATAGATGAATATGATTATGTTGAGCAATCTAATATATCTACATTTGATTCATTATGTCATAATTATTTTAATAAATATGCATATAAGCTAGGATTAAAATCTAATATTAATATTTTAGATGGAACTGAATATTCATTTATTTTAAATGAAATAATAGGTAAAGTAATAGATAAATATTATGACAATTCAGATTTTGTTAATTTATTAGATATTTTAACTATAAGAGATGATTCTAATTTTAAGGATTCATTATATAATTTTTTCGTTTCAAAGGTTAATAATTCTGTAGATTCAAAATTATTTTTAAATAATATGATTGAATCTACTAAAAATAATTCAAATAAATTAATTGAAAATTATAAGGAAGAAAAAAATAAACTCATTAATGAAATAAAAATGGCTTATATGGATTCTTCTATAGATGAGGACGCAGATATTGTTTTTAGAAGCTTTATTGAGCCTATATTAGAAGCAAATGGCTGGGCTGACTTAGAGGATTTTAGATTAAATATTAAGGATTTACCAGGAAGAAATAGAAAGCCATTTGCTGGTAAAAATAATCCTAATGGAGAATTCCACAAGATTTTTAAGCCTTTATTAGAAAAATATTTAGATTATAATAATTCAATTAAATCATTATTAGAGGAATTAGATAGCACATTAAATTATTCTAAATTGATTAAGGATATATGCTTAGATATTTTAAATCAATATGAGGAATACTGTAAAATACATAATGCATTTACATTTAATGATGTTGCTAAAATGGTAATTAGAATATTAAAGGAAAATGATGATGTATTAAACGAAATAAAGAATAATATAACTGAAATTTATGTTGATGAATACCAGGATACATCTAATATTCAGGAGGAATTAATTAATTTAATTTCAAATAATAATTTAATTGTTGTTGGTGATGTTAAGCAATCTATTTATAGATTTAGAGATGCTAATCCAAATATCTTTAAAAGAAAATTTGATTTATATGGAAAAAATATTGGTGGAGCTAGAATTGATTTAAAGGATAATTTTAGATCTAGAGTAGAGGTATTAGAGGAAATTAATTCTATTTTTGATTTGTTAATGACAGAGGATTTTGATGGAATTAATTATAGGCTTGAGCATAGATTAAATCCTGGAAATAAGGATTTTAGTAGTCCTATTCCTGGAATTGAATTTTATCATGTCATTCATAAGGTCGAATCTGATGATGGCAAGCTAAAGGAAAGATTAAAATCTGAGATTGTTAGCGAAACATTTGAAAGAGTTTTAAAAGATATTAAATATAAAATGAATAATGATTCCTCATTAAAATATTCAGATTTTTCAGTTATTGTTAGAAATAAGGGATATTTCAATACATATTCTAAAATAGCTGAAAAATATGATATGCCTCTTGTATGTGAGGCATCAAAGCCTTTCATTAGAAATACTGAAATAATGGTATTAAATTCTATTATTAATTATTTAGTAGATAGAAGTGATATTTATAAGGTTTCTATTTTACGTTCATTTTTATTTAATATAACAGACCAAGAAATAATTGATAATAGAAATGGAAATAATTCAAATAGAGTTGATGAGGCTTTAGGATTATTAAAGGAATTAATGCTTATAAAGGATAATATTACATTATATGATTTATTAAAGGAAATCTATTTTAAATTTAATTTCTTTGAATCTATTCATAAATTAGATGATCCAATTGGAGCTGAAAAAAGATTATTATATATGCTTGAAATATCAAATACATATATGAGCTTAGGATGGACATATAAGGAATTAGCCATTTATTTAAATAATTTAAATGCTCCATCATTACGTCGTGAATTAGATATATCATATGATTCTAATGATTCATTTAATGAGGATGCGATTAGCTTAATTACTATTCATAAATCTAAAGGATTAGAATATAAATATATTTATTTTATTGAAACTGATAGTAGAGTTGGAAAAATAGATGATAATGCAATTTCATATCATGATGATGCAGGATTATCTATTAAGCCACTTAGAGGTTCAAGCTTTATTAATAAAAAAATTAATGAGCTTAATAGATTAGAGCAGCTATATGAGGATTTAAGATTATTGTATGTTTGCTTAACTAGAGCTAAAAATGGAATTGTTGTTTTTACTAAAAGTGAAAATAATGGAGACGAAACTAAGCTAGTAGATTTTGTTGATAAAGATTTAAAAAAAGATTTTAAAACATATGATGATATGCTTATGAGTGCTTTTGCATCATATAAGGAAGAAGAAACTAAGGATGTAATATTTGAAAAGGCAGAAAATAAAAAGGAAATTAAAGAGATTTTCTTTGATAATTTAGATATTGATATTAAAGCATATGATTTATCTAAAGCTTCTCATGGAATTGAAAATATAATTGATAGGAAAACAGCATTATCACTTAAGCATGGTACAATGATGCATAAGATATTAGAAAATATGGATTTTGATAATCCAGATTATACTGATATAGATTTAAGATATGCTAATAAGATTAAGGATTTCATTAATAATTTAGGATTAATGTGTAATGAAAAGCCTATTAAATATTATAAGGAATATGAATTAAGAATTAATGATACAACTGGTTCTATAGATTTATTAGTTGAAACAGCTAATAGCTTTATTGTAATAGATTATAAATCTAAGGATATTGATAAGGATTATTATAATAAGCAGGTTAGAACCTATATAGATGCGATATCTAAAAAAACTACTAAAAGGGTCTTAGGTTTTTTATATTCAATTGAGAATTCTAAATATAGAGCTCTATAGTATTAATTTGACTTTTTAGAGTACTTAAAGTAATATTATTATATAAAATCCGATTAATTAGGTGGTGTTTTTATGGATGAGGAATTTTTTGACGATAGGGTTGATCATTTCGATAATTTAACAGATTTATATAATAGAGATGTAATTGTTGAATATGTAGGCAAATTAATTAGTGAAAACAAGAAATTTGCATTAACTATAATAGACCTAGATAATTTTAAATATGTAAATGATGGATATGGCCATTTATTCGGAGACCATGTTTTGAAGCAATATGCTGAAGCCTTAAAGAAGATTTTTAAGGGTAGAGGTGTTCTTGGTAGATATGGTGGAGATGAATTCTTTGGCGTCTTAGAAAACGTAGAGGATTATGATGATTTATGGAGATTCCTACATGAAATATTAGGTACACCTAATTTACTTGAGGATAAGAAGCTAAGAGAATTGGGAATAACATGTACTATTGGTTCTTCAAGATTCCCTAAGGATGCCACTAAAATAGATGATTTATTTGAATTAGCAGATAAGGCTTTATATAGAGGTAAGATGAAGGGTAGAAATTGCTTCATTATTTATCTTCCTGAGAAGCATGCTAATATTAATTTAAAGACTGAAAGAGATAAGGTTGTAAGCTCAATGTATTTACATTCAAAGGTATTTAATGCTTTAAGTAGAACTAAGAATGTAGCTACAACTGTAAAGGAAACTATTAATTTCTTAGGTAATTATTTTATGATTGATCATTTATGCCTAATGGATGATAAGAAGCTATATTGTGAATATTATCATCCTTTATGTAAAAATCATAATCACAAGGTATATGATAATCAAGAAATAGAAAAAATAATTAATGGTAGTACATGTATTTGTAGTATTAATTCTATAGCTCAGGATTCATATAATGTATCTCCTGTTTTAAAGGAAATGCTAAAAGATGGAGTTTATGCAGTATTCTATGCTAAAATCTCTGTTTATGGTAAGAATTTTGGATATGTTAGAGCTGATTGCTGCGAAAATCCTAGAGGAAGAGTATGGCAAAGCACTGATATGGATGTTTTATTAAATCTTGCGCATATTTTAGCTTTAGAATTATATTATCAGCATTTAGAATTAGAAGATTTGAGTGATGAATAATTATGAATTATATAATTAATGAAGAAAAAGAAATAGTAGTAGAATGTGATAATGTTGAAGAATTTATTAAGCTTTATTATGATGATGAATTTGAATTTCTAGAATTAAAATTCAAGGATGAAAATATGTATCAGGAATTATATGATAAGGTTAAGGATAATCCTGATTATGAATTATTATTTTCTGAATTTTATGCATATGGAAAAATTGTAGAAGAGAATAATATTAAATTCTTTGAGATATTATCAAGCTTAGTAGAAAAGAAAAATAAAAGAGCAATGTTTTATATGGGCATTGCGTTAATAAATGGTGATGGCATTGATTTAGATTTAAAGAAGGGCTTAAAGCTACTTGAAAAGGTAGCTGATATGGGATATTCATTAGCTGATTATCAGCTATGTATTTATTATGCTAATCATTATGCTATTACGAAGGTTCAAAAATATAAGAATAAGATTAAATTAAATGGCTCTAAGAAGGCTAGATATATGCTAGCTTTAAGCTATTACAATGTAGGAAATTATGCTGATTCATTTGCATTTATGCTACAAGCTGCTAAAGCTAAAAATGTATTAGCATATCAAAAGCTATCTTTAATGTATAGAGATGGTATTGGTACTAAAAAAAGCCAGAAGGATTATGAAATTTGGGATATAAAAGCAAAGGAAGCTGGCTGTTATTTTACTGATAATGAATAAAACGAGGAATAGATTCCTCTTTTATTTTTTGCCCCGGCCGATTTTATTGACTTTTAATTACATTAATATTAGAATATTAGTGAGTGAGTCCTCACTAGGAGGGTGGTACAATTTGGATACTAAAACTAAAATATTAGAATGTGTCATTAAAGAGAGTAAAAATAGCTCTATTAGTAAGATTAGTACAATTGGTGTATCTAAGGCTGCCGGCACTAGTGAATCTAATATTTACAAAATTTTTAAAACTAAAGAAAATTTATTAGCTGAAACATTCCTTTATATTGATTCTAAGGCTGCTAAGGCTGTAAGTATTGATTATTCTGATGTTGATTTATCATCTCATGATAAAATGACATCACTAGTTTATAGGGTATGGAGAAAATATTTTGATTTCTTTGTAAAGAATACATCATATGTAAATTATTATTCTCAATTTATTACAGATAATAAGCTTTATAAGGATGATTTAAAGAAAAAAAGAAGCGATAATTATGTTAAGCTTCACAAGCTTATTGATTTTGTTAAGGCAGAAATAAATAATTATTCAGGTATTAATTTCGATTTCTTCTTTTTGATAATGCAGGATACTACATTATCTATATGTAGAAGAATAGCAACAAAGGATTTAGAATTGACAGATGAAAATGTATTATATTCATTTCATTTAATATTCGATTCAGTATTAAATTATTAAGATACGCTAAATTTGTTACAATTTCTGAGCGTATCTTTTTATTTTGTTTGTTAAATCAAATGAAATGTGATATATTTTTATTGTGATTTGAGGTAATAATATGAAAGAGCTTATTAAAAACCAATATAAGAATTTAATATTAGTTTTATGCTACATGACAATATCAACATTAGTATATGTTGTCGCAGCTGAATGTATATGGGAAATTTGGTGGCTAGATGTAATTGTTGGGCTTATTGTTATTGGAATTGGTATTTATATTGGATATAGATATATTAAATCTGAAGAGGAAGCAAGAATAAAAAAATTAGAAAAAGAAAATGAAGCTAATGAAGCAACTTCAGATATTGTAGAAGAAAACAATAATTCTGAATCAAAGATAAATGAAGCTAAAAATGAAGAAGAAATAAAAGTTGAATAGCCCATAAGGGCTTTTTTCTCTTTGTTGAAATTAGTAATTATTATGATATAATAATTGTTGTGATTAAAAAACCGTAAGGAGATATTATTTATGTTAGACATTAAATTTGTAAGAGAAAATCCAGAAATAGTAAAAGAAAATATAAAAAAGAAATATCAAGATCAAAAATTACCATTAGTAGATGAGGTAATTGAGCTTGATGCTAAAATTAGAGCATATAAGCAGGAGGCTGAAAATCTTCGTGCTTCTCGTAATGATCTTTCAAAGCAAATTGGTGCTTTAATGAGAGAAAAGAAAATTGAAGAGGCAAATGCTATTAAGGCAAGAGTTGCTAAAAACAATGAAAGAATTGCTGAAATTGAGCCTGAATTAGATAAGCTTGCAGAAGAATTAAATAAGAGAATGATGGTTATTCCTAATATCATTGATAAATCAGTACCTGTAGGTAAGGACGATTCTGAAAATGTTGAAATTGAAAGATTTGGTGAGCCAGTTGTTCCAAACTATGAAATTCCATATCATGCTGATATCATTGCCAAATTCAATGGATTAGATAAGGAATCATCAGGTAGAACTTCAGGAAATGGATTCTATTATTTAATTGGTGATATTGCAAGACTTCATTCTGCAATGCTATCATATGCTAGAGATTTTATGATTGATAAAGGATTTACATATTGTATTCCACCATTTATGATTCATTCTGATGTTGTAAATGGCGTAATGAGCTTTGCTGAGATGGAAAATATGATGTATAAGATTGAAGGCGAGGATTTATATTTAATTGGTACATCTGAGCATTCAATGATTGGTAGATTCAAAGGTCAAATCGTAAAGGAAAGCGAGCTTCCTATTACTTTAACATCATATTCACCATGCTTCAGAAAGGAAGTTGGTGCTCATGGTATTGAAGAGAGAGGAATCTATCGTGTTCATCAATTTGAGAAGCAAGAGATGATTGTATTATGTAAGCCTGAGGATTCAATGAAATGGTATAACAAGATGTGGAGCTATACAGTTGAATTCTTTAGAAGCATGGATGTTCCTGTTAGAACACTTGAATGCTGTTCAGGTGATTTAGCTGATTTAAAGGTTAAATCATGTGATGTAGAAGCATGGTCTCCTCGTCAAAAGAAATATTTCGAGGTTGGTTCTTGTTCAACATTAGGTGATGCCCAAGCTAGACGTTTAGGTATTAGAACTAAGAATGAAAATGGTACTTATTTATTACATACATTAAATAATACAGTACTTGCTACACCTAGAGGTTTAATTGCTGTACTTGAAAATAATTATAATGAGGATGGAAGTATTTCTATTCCTAAGGCATTACAACCATATATGGGTGGAAAAACAATTATAAAGTAAGAAATGAAGGTTCGAATTGAACCTTTTTCTTTTAATACGATTTTCCCATTTTTTAATTTATAAAGGGCATTATTGAACTACAATCTTTAAAGTTATATAATAATATGTGGGATTGGATGGTTTTAATATGAGAAAGAAAATAATAATTATTTTAAGTGTTGCATTAACACTTACTATTGGTACTTTTCTATTAATATTTTTGTTAGGTAAGAATGATACTCCAAAGGAAGATATTGGAGAATATAGAAATATTAAAATAGAATGTTTAAGTCCTGAATCATATACATATGATTTTGGTGAATATTTTGTTTATAATTATAAAGAATTAAAAAATAAAAATGATAGAATTTCTCTAATAACATTTAAAGTAGATGACGGAACGGACTTTTATAATAGAATAATAAAAAAAAGTAAATATTATAATGCCGATTTTGATTATAAAACGAAAAAAAAGTTATTTCATATGGTTTTTTGCAAGATAAATTGAATTTTATTATGTATGATATCGAACCTAATTTTGTTACAATCCAAAATTTGTTTGGTATGTTTATAGTACCGTATGATTATGATCCTTGGGAAACTGAACTAATTACTTGCTATAATATTCCAGGACCAATAGATAGAAAATTGGATAATAAAAATCCAGATTTAAATACTCCAACCCTTTGGGAAGGATTTTATGATGTAGAAATATCATATGATAATATTGTTAAATTATATTCTGATTTACCATATGATTTTGCAGAAATACATGATGATTATATATTGATAAAGGGTATATGTTATATTGATGACTTTTATGATGAAACAAAAATGAAAACTTTATTTATATCAGAGAATTATGTATGTAAAATAACAAAATTTAATGATACTGTGAGGTATGAGATATTAGATGAATATAATAAATAAATCATTTGGGAAAAAAGTTGTTTTTTCAGATGCAAGCTTTGAAATAAGCAATAATTGTATGTTAATAATCGGAGAGAACGGCAGTGGTAAAACAACATTAATGAAGATATTATCTGGATTAATTAAAAGTTATGATGGTCAATGTGTGTTAAAAGATAATTCAAGCCTTTTGTTAGATTCTAATATATTATATTTGTCTAAATCTGGAACTGAAAATATCGATTTTTTCTTAAGTGAATCAGAAAAAAATAAGGCAAAAGAATTGATAAAATTATTTCAAATGGATGAATATATTAATAAAAGATGTATTTTTTATTCCAATGGAATGAAGAAAAAATTATCATTAGTTATTGCTTTAGCGAAGGATAAGGAATATTTATTATTAGATGAACCAACAAATTCATTAGATTTCAAATCAATTCAATTATTAAAGAATTATTTAATTAATGAAAAGAAAAGTAGATTTATTATTATTTCTTCTCATGATATGCAAATATTTGATAAGAATTTAATTGATGAAATTTTTATGATAGAAAATAATAAGATTTATCAAAAGAATTTAAATGATTATGATTATGAATATTATAGAATTAAAACTAATGATGAAATAATTGATTCAAATTATGAATTTGTAAAAGATAATGATGATTACATTTTTAAAATCAATAAAGGTGATGTAGTTAATTTTTCTAAAGATATCAGCAAATATGTTATTTTAGAAATGAATATGCTAAAACCTTATGATGAATATTGCCTAAAGGAGCTATATAAATGAAAGCACAATTAAAAAATGTTTTATTATCTCCTGTTTCTTTATTATTGTATGTGTTTATTTTAGTTTCTTTAGTTATTAATTATTTTTCGTTTTACAATTATAATATGGAAACTGTACAGGGACATGATATTGAGTATTCTAGTAATATAAATGATTATGATGAAAAAATTAATTCACTAAATGATTATTTAGATGAATTATCTAAAAAAGAAAATAAAAATAAAAAAGATGATAGAGATATTATAAGAGCAAAAGAAGAAATTAAAATATATGAATATTTAAAAGGTAATAATGTTGAATTTGTAAAAGTATTTGATCGTGGTGGTGGAGTAGTTAATGAAAGATTCTTATATCATATAAATTCTTTCTATATGTATTTGGCATTATTCTTAGTTTCTGCATGTGCGTTCTTGTATATTATTTTTACAAATGATTTTGATTCTTCAAGATATTCTGTTATTTATTCGAATACAAGATATAAGATTGTAATGAAAAAAATATTTGTATTTTTAATATGTCAATTAATTACATTTTTAATCATTTATGGTTTTAATATGCTTGCCTCACTTAATTATGAAAGCACATTAGAATATTATTTAATAATAAATGGAGATAATGTTAATATTATTAAAATTAGTGAATTGATGTTCCATTATGATTTTATGTATTATTTGTATGTTGATTTATTTATTTCTTTAATAGTTTTATCTTGCGGTATTTTATTAAATAAAACAGCATTATCATTTATTGTAATTTTTGTATTTGCTGTTATATTTTCATTAATATATGCATTTACGGATAATGGATTAGTTTATATTGGTGGAACGTATAATTTATATAATTATCCTTTTTATCTTGGATTATTATTTAGATTATTTATTTTGGTTCCGATATTATTATTGGTATTAAGTATCCGTCGTTTTGAAAAGAAGGATCTATATTAAAATAAACAGGCTCGATGATATGATATCTCCAAAGTAGACAAATAAAATAATTAAAAGAGAAAAGGATAACAATCCCCTAGGGGATTCGCGACACCTCCAAAATTATTGTAAGTCTACTTTGGAGGTTTTTTTTATGGGAAGAAAAGCAAAATATAGTAAGGAATTAAAAATAGAAATAGTTAAAAGATATTTAAAAGGCGAATCAGCAAAATCTTTATCAAATGAATATGGACTTCGTTTAAGAGGAAACGAACTCATTAGGCAATGGTCTAATAAATATAATTCATATGGTGATAAGGCATTTGATTCTTCTTCATCAAATAAAACATATTCTAAAGAATTAAAAGAATGTGTAATAAATGATTATCTAAATGGTGTTGCAAGTTTAGAAGGATTAACAAACAAATACAATATTTCCTCTCTTTCAATTGTAATGAACTGGTTGAAAAAGTATAATAAAGGCATCGAGATTAAGGATTATGATCCTAAAGGGGATGTCTATACTATGAAATCAAGAAAGACTACATTAGAAGAAAGATTAGAAATAGTTAATTATGTATTAGCTAATAATAATGATTATAAAGGTGCCGCAGATAAATATAGTGTTCCATACGCTAACGTTTTTAACTGGGTTAAGAAATATAACGAGCGCGGTAAAGATGGCCTTTCTGATTCACGTGGTAGACCTTCTTCTAATGGGCCTAAACATGAACTTACTGATATTGAAAAGAAAGACATTGAAATACAAAAATTAAAGCAAGAACTTAAACGTAAAGACATGGTTATTGAAGTATTAAAAAAAAACATAGAAATACAGGAAAGAATGGAGAGAGATTCTCGCTTGTTAGGCAAGAAGACAAATACAAAACGATAGATGAATTTAGGCTAAAAGATGGCTTTACAGTTGATTTCTTATGTAAAACATTGGATATACCTAGATCTAGTTATTATAAATGGAAAAATAGAGCAATACCTAAAAAAGAAATTCAAGATAATGAATTAGCAAATATAATAATCGAATATAACGAAACATATAACGGTATACTTGGTTATAGACGAATGACCATGTATATTAATCACTTCAATCAATCTTCTTATAGCATTAAGTATATTCATAGATTAATGAAAGTAATACATGTTCATGCGAGAATTAGACGTAAGCATTCGAATTACGTTAAAGTTAAACCTGAACAAGTTGGTGAAAATATATTAAATAGAAATTTTGAATCCTTATGGCAAAATCAAAAATGGTGTACAGACGTTACTGAATTTAAAGTAATTGGTCAAAAGCAAAAAATATATTTATCAGCAATCATAGATTTATATGATAGACGAATAGTATCATATGTTTTAAGTAATTCAAATAATAACAAATTAGTATTTGATACATTTGATTTAGCACTAAAAGCAAATCCAGGTGCTAAACCATTATTCCATAGTGATAGAGGATTTCAATACACATCTAAACAATTCAAATTTAAATTAGATCAAGCTGGAATGATACAATCAATGTCTAGAGTTGGAAAATGTATAGATAACGGACCTATGGAAGGATTTTGGGGAACACTAAAATCCGAAATGTTTTATGGATTAAGATGGGATGATGAATCATCCCTTAGAGAAGCAATAATTAAATATATAAATTTTTACAATAATGAGAGGTTACAAGCAAATTTAAAAGGCATGACCCCAAATCAATTTGGAAATCATGCCAATCCTAATTTACTACCTTTAGTTATTTAATTATTTTTTACTTTGGTGTGTCCACTTGACAAACCTCAGTTCACGATGCCTGTTTTTATTTACAATTAATTCTTGAATATTTTTTGCGGGGGGGGGTAAAATTATTATTGATTTTTAACAAAAGATACAGGCAATAATAAAATACTTAAAAGAAAAAGGGGAATAGAAAAATGAGAATAGTGAAAAAAGTACTAGGCATAGGTTTAGGACTAATGGTAATAATGAGCTTAGGAAGTTGTAAAGGAGAACCAGAAGAGATAAAAGCGATAGACAACTATCAAATCTCAATGGGAACATACCAAACAAATTGGGAAACAGTAGGCTTAGACGAAATTTCAACAAAAACAAGTAAAGATATAGAAGGCATAACCTATATATTTGTAGGATTTAAAGCAAATAAGATAGTAAAATTAAATTCAATCACATATACATTTAATAATACAAAAAATTATGATAGTGAAAGATTAGCAGATACATCCTTCTTTTATTTAATAGGAACAGAAGAATTAGTAAAAGAATCTAATGATATTACCCAACATGAATCAAAAAATAAGCAAACAGTAGATTTAAATACATCCCCACTCACAATAGAGATAGGTAAGGCTGTAGGTCCAGGCGAAACTTTCCAATGTGTCATAGCCAAGGGTGGAGAATGGTCTAATATCAGCATAGACTGGAAAGAATTATAATAATGGAAAATGATGAAGAACTAAACCAAAAGAATCCTGCAAAATTAAAAATAAAAATAATAGTAGGACTTCTTAATTATATGAAAAGGGGGATTAAAAGGGGGAACTCTGTCACCCCTTTTTGTATTATAAAACCCCCAGCTAGGCTGGGGAGTTCCCAGAGCTTATAGCTATGCCCAGGAATAAAAAAACTTGTATAATTATGATGTAGTCCGCCAACTGCAAAATAATTATACAAGGAGTTG
>Ga0247610_10002657_pt1 | contig 20359 bp, 10 predicted proteins | sample 174DNAGHGhighgp2_FD_193483 | JGI IMG/M metagenome (GOLD analysis project Ga0247610, IMG submission 193483) | Sheep rumen microbial communities from Palmerston North, Manawatu-Wanganui, New Zealand - 1742 DNA GHGhigh gp2 | ecosystem: Host-associated > Mammals > Digestive system > Stomach > Rumen...
ATATAAATCTTTTGCCATATCAATAGTACGTTCTGGATCTTGTAATACTTGTAATATTGATTCATCAGATTCCATACCTAAAGTATTTTCTTTAATAGAACGTATTTGATTTGCCCAAGATAAATCTTTATAATCAATTTCTCCTCCTTGATACCATTCATATTCTTCTGATCCCATATCAATAGCTTTTCCATATTTATTTTGAGCCCATGTAATTGCTTTTTCTGGATCTGTAGCTATTTCATGCGCTTTATATATTTTATCTCTATATTGACCTAATGGTGAATCACTATCAATAGAATCAAGTTGTTCTTTAAGAAGTTCCTCCATAACTTCTGGGTCTTTTAAAGCTTTTTGTATTTTCTCAATATCTAAACCACCACCAAAACCACTACCTAAATATTTATCTTTTAAATCAAGTCCTTTAGCCAACCATTTTACTGGAGTTGAAGCATCTTCAAACATATCTGGGCGTTCACGATAAGCATATGCATCAATCATTAAATCATCATATTTTTCTTTTGCTTTATCTTTTCCATATTTTGTCCAAGGATCTAAATAATTTTCTTTTAGTAACCCACGATATCCACCTTTATCTTTAAGATATAAATCATTTACCGCATTATCCCATTGACCAGTTTCATCTAATTTATTACGAATAGCTTTATTTGCTTGTTTAGCTGTTTTAAAATCATCTAAATTAAATCCTAAATTATATTCTTCATTAAGATATTTTCTATCTTCTTTAGTCATACCACGACGTTTTTTCTTATAAAAAGCGTTTTTATCTTCAGGATTTACTATACCTGATGTTATAGAATCTTTAAAAGATTGTGTTTTATCAGAGAAATATTGTTTCCAAGGGTCAGCATAACCCCCTATTTTCGTTGATAAGTATTCACTCCAAGAAGTTTTATTAGGTTGAGTTAAAGACATTATTGGTAAAGTTGGAATACTAAAATCTTCTTCTATATTTGTATTACTTATATCACCAACCAAACTCATTGCTTTTTGATTAGTATTTGTATTAAAATTATTTGCTGCTATAACTCCTTTTAAATCAAAACCTTGTGATACTGCTTGATTTAATGCTTCTTCTGTAATACCTAATTGATCTAAAAATTCTTGTGTTAATAATAGTACCTCAGTAGGTCTATTTAATTCATCACGAGATAATGTAATAAATCTTTGTCCTTCATCTATTGTATATTCATCTTCATTCACAGTGTTAGTATATAACCCTTTTGTTCCCATTGGGGCATACATTTTTACATTAACACCATTTTGATGTTGTGTTTTAAAACTCTCTGCTACATCATGAGAAAAAGAAGTTGACATAATTTTATGTATTGAGCCTAAATTGGAATTTTCATCTTCGTGTAATGGTCCTCCTCCATGATATAAAATAGAATTTTCCCATAAACCTTCAGAATGATTAATTGCATATGAAAGATAATTAGCAAAATCACCATAAGTAATAGGTATTTCTTCTCCTGTTTTTTTATCATATTGAGTTGTTATTATATCCCAAGGATTAACTTGTCCTCTAAAAAGTGCATTACTAAAAGCTCCTTGATGTGTAAACATATAATGTGCTTGTAATCCACTTGCCATTTTATCTTGACCCCAAGTAGAATCTATTTCTATTCCTTTAAAATTAGGATTAGTATTTGCATAAAGTGCTTCATATTGACTTCTACTATCTTTTGAACCATTAGCAAAAGTAGATAAAATTTTAGCTACTTTATTATTTATAGATACAGTATTCATCATATTTGGTTCAAATTCACCTGCTGCTTCAGAATTACCAAATATATTAATGAATTCTGGATCTAACATTGCTTCAGAACGTAATTTTGACATTATTACATCTTTGTTTTCAACAAAAACATCACTTAAGGAATCTAACATATCAAAAGAAATATTATCAACATCATCAGAACGATAGTTTTTAAACCAAGTTATACGTCCTTTTATCCTTGCCATTTCTTGTTGAAGATGAATAGGAAGATTTTCTTGATTTGAATAATCATCAAAATTATCAAATAAATCTCTTGCGGAAACATCATATCCTGCCATTTTATATTGTGTTAATAATGATCCTAAATAAGCTTCTAATTCAGAAGCTCTATGTACATGAGGAGTATTTAATCCTTCTTTATATACTGGGTCATTTTCGTCTATTTGCATTTTTCCTTGATGACGTTCACCATGTTGCAACATAGTATGTACTAATTCATGCCAAATTGTACTTTGCACTTTATTATCATCAAAACTTGAAAATTCTTTTAAATAATCAGGACTTAAAAGAACTCGTCTTACACCAGACAATGATTCCCCAACAGCATCATCACTAATAGCTTGTTGACTAATTTTAAAGTTTCCATGTAATAAAAATCTTTCTAATTGATTTTCCATATTGTCAGCAGTTGGAATAATTTTAGCGTCTTCAATAATATTATTATATCGTTCTAAATTTTGATTTTTTATTTTTTCTAATTCTACTGCAGCATATATTTGAGAGTCTGAACCTAAACCAGTATAATAACCTAAATGTATTTTTTTACTAATTTCTTCATCATATGGGTCATAATAAGTATTATATTCTTTTTCTATTGGACCTGGACCTAATAAAGGAACATTTCCACCAGGTAATTGTTTAGTTACATCTTCTTCTTTCTTTTTATTTTCTTTCGTTGAAGGGGTAAATAAATCTTTTAACCATGCCCAAATATTAGCAACATTTTCTCTAATACTACCAACATTTTCTTCAATAGGTTTATCTTTATTAACTTCTTCTTCATCTATATTTTCTTCTTTTTCTGTCCATAATTCTGACCAAGTATCCTTCCAATTTTGTGGTATATATTGAGCAATAAAATCTTTTGCTTTTGTAATTCCTAATATATTAGCAGCAGAACGTCCATAATCAAGAACTTTTTTTACTTTAGGGTGGTTTTTAACAAATTTTTCTAATCCAGTTTTAATACCAGGTAAATGATTAGTAATTTTTCCAATAGTATTTTGTACAATATTTGAATCCCAAGCAATTTTTATACCTTTAGCAACAAAAGCAATAACTAAAATATTTGCAATTGTACCCAATATAGATGTAATACCACCAATTAACTTACCAAAGAATGATTCTTGTGCATTTTTAGCCAATTGTTCTTGATGTTCTTTTACACCATGTGTTTTATTAGTTTTACTTAATCCATTTGGCCAACCCACAGGTAAAAATCCAAAAATAGAATTATCACGTTGTGAAGGTACATGACGTCTTCGACTACCCGAAGCAGTTGCTGCATTACCATAATCAGCACGATCATTTTCATTTATTGCACCTTGTCCTATTGCATTAAAATCAGTTGATTCTACATTTCCCCATGCTCCCCAATATGTTGCACTTTCTCCTAACACGTTTAAACTTGCACCTGCTTGTTGCATATGCATTCCAGCAGCATTCCAATTTCCAGTTATTGTTGCCCATATTGCTCCTAATATATGTGCAATAGAAAATATTGGTGCAAATAATGCTCTTACTGGTGATGTAATTGTAGACCATACTGCTTTCCACCATAATTGACTTGAGGTTTCAAGTTTTATCATATCTGCTTGAGCTTGAACCATAGCATTTTGTTGTGATTCAATACCATTTAATCCTAATACATCTGCTGGGTTACCACCAAAAGCAATTGCTTGTATCTGCATATCAGTTCTTGCCATTATAGTATCCGCTTGAGCTTGCATTGCTTGAACTGCATTATCTACATTATGTTCTGTTTGCATATAATCAAGATATTGTTGTGCATGCTCACGTGTTATTCCTGTTGCTTCTACAAATTTATCTAATGCATCTTGAAATATTTTTGTTTCTCTTGGATTTTCAGGATTTTTTCTCATTGCATTAGTTTCAGCATCATATAATTCACCTAATTCATCTTTGTATTCGTCCATAACACCAATAGCTAATTTATTAGCGTCATAATATGCTGCTACCATTTCTTCCGCTTGTGAATAATATCCTGGTAATCCACGTATAAATCCTTGTCCACCAGTAGTATGCTCCTTAATTCTTCTTATTTGTCCTGATGTACCATCATATTCAGAAGCAGTTGATTCATATTTACCTTGCATTTTATCTAATGCTGATGCTATTCCATATTGTCCCCATAATGTATCATTTTTTGCTTCACTTAATTTAATAGCACCAGTTAATCTTGTTAAATTAGCATTATCTAATTTTTGTTTATTTAACATATATTTATATTGATCATTTGCCTTTTTACTTTGTTCTGTTGAAATTTTTAATGCTTTTGATTTTGATTTATTTTCTTTTTCTTCATCTTGTAATTGTTGTAAATATTTTTTATGTGATGCATATGATAAATCTAATGCTACTTTTACTCCATATATAGTTGCACCTAATCCTAAAAGATATGGAGTTAATGGTAAAATGTGTGTGACAAGGAAATCATCTATTTTGTCACCTAATGGTTCTATTGCTCCACCTACACTACTAATAATATTTCCAGCACCACTATTTTCTTTAATGGTAGTATTTAAAATTTTAGTTTTACCATCTCTTTGTAATTTTTGTGCATGGTCAACAATAGATAATAAAAATGATGAAATTTTACTAATTGTTTTCATCCCCATAATAAGAGATGTTAAACCTAATGCTAATGTATCTAATGGCACTTGTAATAAATTAGAATCACCAGCTACTTGTAACAATGCCTCACGCCATCTTGTAAGAAAAGTAATATTCTTTTGCAAAGAATTAGAAGCATAATTTAATTTTTCAGCTTGTAAATTATAATCTAAATTTTTAAACAAAAAGGATTGTTTGAACCCTTCATCATTAGAAGAACCAAACACTTTTATTGTAGCTTCTTTAAAAGCATTACTAAACATTGTTTTATATTTATCAATCCAATCTACAATTTGATTATATTGAGCACTTTTTGGTATACTTTTTTTATTTTTAATAGTTGTAGATTCATTTACACCTTCATTAACATTTTTTACAGTTTCATTTATAATTTCATCAACAATTGTTGCTCCAGTCTTTTTTGCATTATTTTTTACTTCTTTATTATCATAACCATTTACAGCATTCACAATTGTTTCATCTGATATTGGTTCAACTGGTTCTCTTTTACTTGTATTTTTATTTTCTACTCCATTAAATAAATTTTTATAATGATTTACATATTCTTCATAACTACTAAAATGTAAAGGAATATGATTTGCTTGTGCGGTATTAAATTCTTCTTCAGACATTAACCAAGAAAAATTTAATGCCATATTTTCTTTAGGAATATTGGTAAATAATGATTCACGACTTTGATCTAAAAATGGGAAAATATTTTTTAAAGCTGATAATCCTTCAATGGTATTGTTCATAAAATTATTTTGAGCAAGATTTTCTACTTCTTCAATAAAAGCATCAAGATTTCTTGTTTCCAATTCTGGATTTTTATTTCTCATTTCTTCTATTGCTTCATTATAGAACACTTCCCATGGGGTAGAAAAATACTTTTCTATAATCTGATCAGCATATATTTTACTTTGTTGTGTAACTTGTTTCAAAATTGGTTCTTGAAGCATACCTAAATCTTTTTCTAATTTCTCTATTTGATCTTCTACTGGAAAATTCCCAGCATAATCTTCTAATTCTTGAGCTATTTTTTTTCTATCTTTATCATTAACATATTTTCCTGGATTTTTAGCAAAATCAATTAATTTTTTTATATGATTAATTTTTTGTGCATTTTCACCATATAATAATGATGAATTTGTAACCGCTTCTATTTTTTCTACTTTTTCTTGTGCATAAGAAAATGGATTTTTATCATGTTTAACATATAAATCATCATACACAAATCCAGTTCTAACAAGGTCATCTATTATAAGACTTTTTTCTTGTAATTCTTTGTATTTTGGATCTTCACGAATTCTACTTTGTTGAGAATTTTTAGCATTTAATGTTTCTATAATTTTAATTTTATCATTAACCCATGGGAAAAGCTCATCTACTCCAAGATATTCAAGTTGCTTTCTTTGATTAAGTAATGAAAAATATAAATATCTTAATTCACTATATTCTTCATTATTCCAAATATCTGAATTTTTATTTAATTTTAAATCTCCTTTCTTTCCATGTTTTCCGTCCATTTTATATCTTGATTTAGCAATATCATTATCCGCAAAAGTACCATATGAATATATTAATCCAAATAATGGTGATAATTCTCTTGCATTTTCATATAAAATATCAGGATCAATATTATTTATTTCTATATCTTGATTATTCATGGCTGCTAATAAACCTTGTTGTAATAAAGAATTAGAAGAAAAAGCATTTAACATATCTTTTTGTTCATTAGCAGTTAGCATTGAAAAAATATCATTCATTTGTGATAATCGATTATTTTCATCATTTTGAATAAAAAGTTTTCTTATTAAATTAATTTTATCTTCATTAGATATACTTTTTTTATTTAAAATTGTATCAAAAGTATTCATATTACCTAAATTAGATTCTTTTAAACTTTTTATATTTTGACTAAAACGTGTTTTCATTGCATTGCCTAAAGCATTCTTTTCAATATTTTGAATAACAGTAGAAAGTTTATCTTCATCATCAACATCATCAATATCCTTAATACTATCAATACCTAAAAATTTTAACATTTTATTTTCACGTATTGCATCAAAATTTTTTGTTAATTCTTTAATTCTTTGACGTTTTTCATCTAATCGAAGAACTTTTCTCATATCTACAGGTACTATATCATGTTCTGTATACATTTTTTGTGCATTAAGGAAATATTCATAAATAAAATATAATTGTTCCCATGTATTATGCTCATTCATCCAAGAATCAGCAATTTTATGAACATCTTTAATATCTATTTCACGGTCGTTTTCTGTAGTATTTCTTCTAAAAATTTGATATATATAATCTTTAAGATTATCATTTCTTTCAAAGAAATCTATTATAGTTCCCTCAGGATTTTCTTCATGTTTTTGACGACCTTTATGCATTTTTTGTGTTAATATAAAATCTTTTAAATCATCAACAGATGATAATTCTTTAAAATATTTTTCTCCAAATAAAGTTCTACCTTCTGGTCCTTTAAACAAATCATCAAAAGGTTGCCAAATTTTATTAGATATTTCTGTATCAATTTTTTTTCTTCTTATTTGTTCATCATTTTGAGCGGTAGTTTCTTCTTTTATTTTTTCTTCAGATTTTTTTACTTTTTGATGTATATAATCTTCAAGACTTTCATATTTACTTGCTTTTTCAATAATTTTAGCATTTTCTAATTGTTCTAAAAATCTTGGATCATTAATATATTGTGCTCTTATAAAACTTAAATCATCAATTTCAGTAAAAATATCTGATAATTCTTTTTCTATATCTAATCCTGTTTCATAAACATTAAATAATCTATCTTGTTTATTATATTTTTCTAATTCTTCAGATGATAGCCATTCACCTTGTTCATATCTATCTATGATATTAACTAATTCCATTATATTTGATATATTTTCTTTTACTCTTATTTGTGATTGTTCTTTTAATGTTTTTAACAATTCTGGATTATTAATCATATTCGCCATAAATCTATTTTTATTATCATTTTTATCTATAAAGTTTCGTAACTCAATACCATGATTTTCAAAACCCTTATTCATGACATCAAATAAAAATAAAGAACTTTTATGACTTGGGTATATTACACCATCTTGGTCTACATTAAAAACCTCATCTAATGTTAAACCTTTCCATTGTTCATCCCCCATTAATGCAGTTTTTTCTTGTAACATTAAATCTCTACTTAATAAATTAATAACAGCAGCATTACGTAAATCTTTTTTATTATATTCTAATAAACTTAAATCAAAAATTTCATATGTACCATTTTTCCCACCTTTTAATAATCCATTTTCCATATGAGTAGCAATATCTTGTGGAAGAAGCATATTTCTCCTTTTTAATTCCATAAATTCTTTTTCATTTACTTCTTTAGTAAATAAATTCTTATCAAGATTGTTAGGATCACCTGTTGATGAATAGTTCATAATACGCATACGATTATACATATCATCTATTTGTTTTTTATAACTTTGGTCTTCTTTATATTTGTCTAAATCTACACCTTTAAAAGATTGTTTTGAATATTGTTGTTCTAAAGATTGACTTATATTAGCTGATAGTTTCATATTTTTAATATCATTTTGTGAAAATCCAAAATTACCAGCTAAAAATCCAGCATTTAATCTATTTTTACTTTTTAATCTTTCAGAAAATCTTTTCATCTCTAATTCTTTAGTATAAATTTCTGAAAAACGTTTGTGAGAATCTTGTAAAATTCCTATAATTTCTCCATTTTTATTTCTAACAAAAGGATCTCCATTATGTATTTCCCTTAAAACACTAGCAGTTCTAACAAATAACCCAGATATTATTTCATCACCTTTCCCAACTCCTAAATTTATTGCAGTTTCTAAATCATCAGAAATTTCAAAATTAAAATCTTTACTCATTGACATAACAGAGTCATTAATCTTTTGTTGCTCTTTTTTTAAGTTTTCAATAATTTTTTCATTTTCAAGTTGATCTGCATCAATGTTTTCTAATATTTGTGTATATCTATTAATATCTAATTCACCATTATTAAAAGCTTTTTCTATTTGTTCTCGACGTTTTGTTATATCTTTTTCTCTTTTTTCTATTTCATTTCCTATTTTAATATATTCAAGAGCTTTTTCTCCTAAAGTTTCATTAGATATTCTACTTTGTATTTCGGCTTGGTCAGCCCCTTTTAATTTGCTAGAGTGTACTTTTCCCTCAGGAATTTCAACCATTTCTTCAGCTTTAGCTTGGTAACTATATATACCATCTTTTGTAGTAATATAATATGTTCTCCATCCTTCTTCTTGTGCTCCAGCACCTGGTGTAGCTTTACTTGCACTTACTATATCTGGCAAAATAGAAGATCGGAATACTGACATTAAAGATGGTTTTTTTACAACAGTAGGAGTGTAATCTGTATCATCATTTGGTTTATTATATTGTATATCTGAATAACTTTCAATATAAGGTAATTCATTATCAAAAGAAGATTTTACTGCACGAGCATCTTGTATAGTTTGTAAAAGTGGATCTTTATCTGGATCAAGTAAACCAAATGTTTGATTTTTACCTTCAACAGTTCCTGGTGTAATATGAATACTAGACATTGGCTCATGAAGAAGTCGTCCTAAAATATCTCTAATATTTTTAAGTTTTATAGTAGATAAATCAACATTCCCATCTTTAATATTTATATTATCTAAAGGTATTTCTCCATTTTCCGCTAAATATTGAATTTCTGTAAGAAGTTTATGTTGTCTATCTAATTCAGCAATCATTGCTAATATTTTTGATGCGGTTATACCATAATCAGCTTTAATTTTGTGCAAATTAGCTACTGTCAAATTTGGATTTGCTGCTAATGCATCTTTTAATGCATCAGTTGCATTATTAATGTATACTTTTGTAATAGGTTCTTCCGCATCATTAATCAGTACATCATCAGTTCTTACATTATCATATTTATTATAAGATGCATCGAAAAAAACATTATTTTCATCTCCATAACCTGTAAAAGAATATACATCATCATAAGATGATTCTTCTGTTCCTTCATCTGAAGCATAGTCTGCAACATCTTTATGGATATTTTTTACTTGTTGTTTAATATCTTTTAAAGGATTTCGTTCTACTTGAAGAGATGCATTATATGCTTGTTCAAGAACATCAGGACCCATTAAATACATATTATAAATAGTTGATAAAAGATCATCTTTAATAAATTTTTTAAGATTTTTATCATCTTTAAATCTATCAAAAAGTTTATTATCTCCATGTCTTTCATCTGTATCAAATAAAAATTGTACTTTTTCATTATTAAAAAAACTATTTAATGCTGGTATGGCTCGTGCTGCAAAATCATTATGTTTTAATAAAGAACGGAATCCTTCTCTAGTATCAGCGGTATTTCCACCTGTTATTTTGTCACGAATATTAAGTGTTTCAAGTTCATCATTTCCATTCAAGACATTAATGCTTGTTAATATATTACCTTCTTCATCTGTTAATCCTGTAGAAAATAATCGAATAAAAGATTTTGATAATCCTTCAACCATATTATCAAGTTTATCAATTTTTTTAGGTTGCCTTTTACCTTTTTCAAGAATATTTGCTGTTTTAATTGCTTCTAATTCTAAAACATTTGATAATCTATTAATTTTATTTTCTATTTCTTGAATAGACATTAAAGTTCCATCATGATGCATAGGTATTTTTGTTTTTTCCCCTTGTTGTTGGAAATAAACTAATTTATTAGCATTATCTTGTATTAATTTATACAGTTCTCCACTAACTTCATCAGCAACTTCAATTATCATTTGATTAGGTATAATATCTATAGCATTATAATCTTCATATTCACCTATATTATTTTTATATTTAAAACTACCTACACTATTAGCTTCATTTGAGTATTTTATATTTGTTATTTTTTTATGTGTTAAATCAGCACCTTTTAAATCTCTTTCATAATCACTTGCATTATACTCACGTCTGTCTATAGTACCAAAATCATCATTTGTTTTTTCTACAGTATAAGGTTGAATATACATAGCAGCCCCTTTTGGCCCATATTGTCTAATAGCATTAAATTTTATTCCACCTTCTAATATTCTACGTGCATCTGCGTTATTAAAACGTTTAGTCTTTCTAATAACATCTTGCATTTTTATAAATTTATCAGTAAAAGCATTCTTTGCCAAAACATCTTTTACATTAGGATTAAACAAACCACTTGCTAAAAGACTATCAACATTGTATATATTAATTTTACTAAATGCTTCATAATATTGTTCAGCAGCAAACTCTAAAAATCCTTGTTCAGTTTCAAATTCATCTCTCATTGCTTCTACATCTTTTTGAACTGAACTTAACCATTTATTAATTTGTGTAAGAGCTTTTTTTCTGTCTTTTGAATTTAAATTAGCAATTTCATCAACTTTTTTACCTTTAAACTCTCTTAATTTGAATTTAATTTTTTTCTTTTTGCTACTACTTTCTTCTTTATTAATTTCTTCTGTGATAGCATCAAACATAGGTCCTAAATCAATAATAGCTTGGTCCATATCTTTAGAACCTTTATCAGTAAAATTTTCATATATATTATCCACTTTAACTTCTGTGTTTTTTTCTCCTTTTGATCCAATAACAAGTGTAGTTTGTGATTCACCAGGTACAACGTTAATTACTGGAGTTTTTGATGATGATGTTTTTGTTTTTTTAGAACGTCCAATACAACAATTATTTATAGCCTCAACAACATTTTCAAATCCTTCTTTTAATGATGAATTGATAGTATCTAAAATATCTAAATTAAAATCAATATCTGATGTAAATTTTACATCATTTTGCTCTAAACGTACAGTATATACATTATCTTTTAATGATGATATAATATCACTAAAACTATCTATAATTTGATTAGTGTTAAAGTCTTTAATAGTTATTCCATTTTGCATATTTTTAGAGATATCAGATAAAGAACTATTTATGTTAATAACTTCTTTAGAAAGAGTATCTATTTTATCCTGTCCATCAGAATTTGCTTTTTTTTCTTCTGTATGTTGTTTTGTATAATTTTCAAAACTATTTTTTAATTGACTTACTCCCCCTATTAAATGTGATAAAATATTATTTCGTTCTTCTTGTATTTCCGCATTACTTTTCTTTTTTTCTTCAGGCTCAGAATATAATTGATTGTTTTCATTAAATCTTTTTGTTTTATCTCTAATAATTTCTTCTTCCATTTTTTTCTGTGCATCAAAATCCATTTTAGATTTTTGATAAAAAACAATATCATCTAATTCTTTTCTAGATTTTCCTTTTTTATTAATTTTATTATGTTTGACAAAATAATTTAAATAATCTTCATTACTAATACGAGATAATATTCTATCTCTTTCAATATCAACTATTGCTTCTCTATTAGAAGACCCTCCACTTAATGTATGAATAATTTTAGCAGATTCTGCTAATGCATCACGAGTATCTTTAGCATAACTTGACACATTACCAAAATTAAGTACCATTAATCCTAATGATGGTACTACTTTATTAAAAACAGTTGATATTCCTTTTAATGCTACCATCATTAATGTACCAGCAGCAACCCATTTCATACCTGGCACTTTACTAACAATAAAATCAAATGCCCCCATAATCATTTTTAAAGGAACTAAAGCAACATTAGCAACTTTCATGATTGGTTCACCAACTGTTGTTAACATATTTGTACCCATTTGTAAAATACTTTGTAAATGAGCTTCTGTAGTTTGTAATACAGTTTCTACTTTTTTACCAACATCCCATGAACGATCAATCTTTTCTTTAAATTCTCGCACAGATTTAGTATCAATTTTCATAATCTGGTTAGCTTGTTTATAACCAGCAAAATCAGAATAAAATTCAAGTTTTTCTTGTTTAGTATAACCTTTTGCTTCCATTGCTTCATCAAGAACATCTTTCATATCAGAAATAGATAAAATTTGTTCATCATTCTTCCATAAATCTGACACTTTTAAACCAATACGATCTAATGCTCTTTGTGCTGTATCTTTTTGACCTGCTGCTAAAAATGCTCTTAATGATGTACCTGCTATTTCACTTTTAGTACCTTTACTTCCTAATTGAGCAATTACAGCATATAAATCATCTTGATCAAGATTTGTTGATGATGCATAACCACCTACATGCTCTAATGTGTGTATAATATCTTGTGCATTAATTGGTGCTGCTTCTGATGTAGCAGTAATTTTTTGATTTTGATATTTAACTGCTTCAACATATTCAGGAGATTCTAAATCTAATCCTTGTGTATCTAATAAGTTTGTTGTTGAAATTAAATCGTTAATTGCGGTATTTAAATCTATTGCTTCTAATTTTGATAACCCCATTGCTTGTTCTAAAATACCTTGCATATTTGCTGGAGATACACCAGCTCTTGCTAATGATTCTAATCCTTCAATCATTTGATCTACAGCTACACCAAATTTATTAGACATTGCCATAGCTTGTTCGCCTAAATTACCAATATTATTTTGACCTGCAATTGCTTGTACTCCTTGCATTGCATAATCAAATTTCATAGCTTGCTTTGTTGCTTTATACAATCCTGCTGTAGCAACCATTCCAAAACTCATTGCTACAGATTCCGCTTCTGACAAATATGCTGATGTTTGAAAAGCTAATTGTCCTAAAGTACTACCAACAAGTCCTGACATTCCCATAATTTGAGAAGTAACTTGTGCTGTACCTTTTGCTTGTAAATTATAAACATAATTTACATATCCTGTTGTATTTCCAATTGATGTTTGCATCTTATCTCTCTATTTGGGGTTACTTTTAAAAAAAAAGGGAGCAACTTGCTCCCTTAAGATAGCGAAATGATTTTAAAACAGTCCTCTTCCAATTCCATTTTCTAATGCCCATAAAATACCAGCTTGTAAAAAACATTTTTGTTCATATGTTAATTTACCCTGTATTTCTAACTCTTGTATTTCTGCTGGTGTTTTATGTAACATTTGACATAATAAAAAATCTAATTGCATTTCTCCTGATTTTTCAATACTATTTTTGAAATTCATCAAAAATTCTTGAATCATCAATATTAGTTAATACTTGCATTACTTTTTGTACAATTCTTTGTACCATTGCGGTATCAACATTTAATCTCCATTCTTCTTGGGTTAATTTAGGATCTACAACGACTTTTTCTAATAATCTATAATTATAATTATTTGATTCTTCTAATTCTTCTTCTGTCATATCTTCAACATTTTTAATTGCTAAAGACCTGTCAATAATTTCAGAATTTTCTGCTTCAGATAATCTTTTTACTTGAAATACCATTACTTCTTCATCACTTACAATAATTGGTACATCAATAGTTTGTCCTAATCTACTAAATAATTTATCTTTAGTAGCTCTTACTGCTTTATAATCTTCTATTTTTTTCTTTTTACGGCTATCTGATCTTTTTTTAGAACCTTCCATTAATTTTTCTAATAGTTCTTCACCAGATTCCGCGGTAATTTTATGTGCACCTTCATCTACTATGTTTTCTTCTTTTTGATTATCAGCAGCTTTAATGTCTGCTCCTAAAACTTTTTGTTCTTTTGCCATAATATAAACCTCTTTTATAATATATATTATGATAAAAAATTAGTATTCTATAGTATATAAAAAGAAAAAAGAAAAAAAAGAGAAATGTAATTTATTTAAATTACATTTAAGATTTTTGTGCTGAACTATATGGTACGCACTCTTTAGGACATTCATCTTGAAGTGCGCTTTTAATAACACTACAATCAAATTCAATACCAGATGCAGATCCTTGTAAATCTTCAGATACAATATCTCCACCATTTACTGGTCCAATATTATCTTGAGATAATCTGCAACCAGTTAATAAAATAATTTGTGGATGGTCTGGGTCATCATTGTTATGTAATGCTAATTTAAAAACACAGTTTCTCATGAACATGCTTAAAAAGATTTTGTCACCAAAAGCTCTTTTAAATGAAAAATCAATTTTTGTTCTTCCTGGTCTTTGATCGATTGGATCACGTTGGGAAGCTACATGATATGGATTTAAATCTCTTGATAAATTAATAGAGATTTCTTCTACATCAAAAATTGTTTCATTAACGATGATGTATCCTGTTTCAAAAAATTGTGTACTTTTTACACCAGCTACGCTACTTTGTGCCATTCTTAATCACCTTGTCTATTGAACTGTAAGTTCTACCTCAATTTGTCTTAATGCATGTACAGGAGTTAATTTTAAATATACATATGCTTTTGCTAATAATTGTTGAGCGTTGGATTTTGGTACTAATACAATATCAACATCATATGCTGCAAGGTTTTCTGTAGGAACTGCCATTAATGTTTGGTCTTGTGTTTGCATATTTCCTAATAAACCTTTAACAGAATTTTCCATAATTTGTTCTAAATCTCCTGTTAAATTTCTACCAATAAAGCGTTGTAAATCTTCATGTACAATATGTTTTGCATATTTAATGATAGATTGTACACCTTCTTCATCTTCTTCTAATGGAGTTTGCCTTGTTGTAACACCGTCAGTTAAAGATAAAATATTATAATCTGTGGTAAATGTTAATACACCATGTTGATTGAGTTCTACATAGTTATCAGGTTGCCATAATACTTTATTTTCACCAGCGAATAATGGTGCAATTGATAAATTACCTACACCACGAATTTCTTTTTTAGCTTCTCCACCAAAGATTGCATCACCATAGAATAATTTACTACGTAATCCTGCAATATATTGAGTACATTGGAAAGGTAATAATTGATAAGGTTGTGCACCTTCATCTTCATTTAAAAGAGATACATATTGATTATTGCCCATTGAGTCAGGTACTCTTACACCATCTTCATATAATACTTGGACATTAGCTTCAGGTTCGTATCCATCGTCAATTAATCCTTGTCCTAAGAATAAAATATTTTCATTGTCTAATGATACAGCTTTATCAATTAATTTAAATCCTGATGTATCACCTGGATCGTTTGCTCTATCGTATGCATTTGCACCAAGAATTAAAGTTCTCCATTTACATACCTCTAAACTGTTCATACCTTGTGGTTCTGTAGTACTTACGTGATCAGCATATACTTTTTGTACTTCATCTTCACCATAATTACAGAAAATACCTGCTAATTTAACATTTGCTAAACGATCTAATGCTTCTTTATGTGCTGCTGCAATTATTTGACGATTTCTTAAAATTGCTGGATCCATAATTCTTTTTAAGTTTTTATTCCAGACACCATTAGATCCATCTGCTAAATAAGTTACTGTTTCAACTAATTTAAATTCGTATGTTTCTTTTTCATCACCAGTATCAATAGATGGACGTTTTGCAAAAATAGCTCCTACAGGGATACCTTTTTCTTGAATATATGTAGTATATCTAGCAATTTGGTTAGGATCAACAGGAGGTAAAATGTAATTATCTGAAGCATCTTTTACAGGTACTAAAGTTGTTATAAATGGTGCTTCTACAGCATTACCTTCATTTGTAATAGTAGCTTCTATATTATTTGCTCTTTCGTTAATTCTTTTTACAATATCACTAATTCTATTAACACCAGACATCATTATAGTATAATCGTCAGATTCTTTTATAGAAATACGATAACCTGATCTAATGTCACGTTTAATAGAAATTGGAATTTGGAAATCGCCTGGATATATAGTTTCAAGTTTAACAAGTGGAGCTCCTGCTGGAACTTCTGCTATTTTTCCTATAATAATTTTTGTAACATCACTTTCATTAAAAGATTTCATGAAAGTAGTAATTGGTTCTGTAGCGGTAAAATCAGTTGTACCTTCTGGATAGTATAAAATTTCACCAGTTGTAGCATCTTGATTTTCTACAGCTTCTTTTACAACATCATTATTATCTTTATAATAGTGTTTGATGTTACCTTCATCATCAGATATTCTCCATCTACCTTCAAAAAATGCTACAGATACTGTTGTTGCATCGTCTGGTATGTTACCTTGTCCTAATTTAAATTTAGTTGCATGTGGTTTTGGACGTTCAGTATCTAATGTTTCAGTCACAATGTTAATTTTAGCTTTAACACTATCTTCATTATAGTAATCATAATCAGCATATACATATGAAAAAGCTTCATCTAATGTTAATTCAAATGATGCTTTTTTAGGTTGACCTGCAATTGCTCTCATAATTACTACGCTTCTTCCTCCATTAACGAAGAATGGTCTTAAATCGTAATTAAATATTTTTTCTACTTGATCTGCATTAGTACAAAAGACTGGAGTATTAATAGGTCCTTTATCAGATTCAATTACAGTACCCCAAAGGTATACTGGATCAATTTCTGTAAGGTCTACTGCATCTTTAATTTTCCAATGCACATATGGAATTCCTTGTACCATTTTATCTACCTTTTAATAATTTTATCATATAATTTTTTCATTTCAGACATTGTGATGGATGAACCATCTTCAATACCAGCTTCACGTTTAATTAATAAGAAGTCAAAACTTGCAATACCCATTTTATCTGCTAAGTCTTTAGCAAAAAATTGTTGTTCTACATTTTTTGGCTCTTCTTTTTTAATAGTGACTGGTTTAACAATTTTTTTGTCTTTTATTTCTTTTTTTGCCATTGTCATCACTACTTATTTTTACATCTTCTAAAATTGGTCCAAATTGACGTTTTCGGAGCATATGATATAAGATGTTTAAATCAAAACTTATTCGTTCAACACTATTGTTTTCTAATTCACTTAACATTTTTACATTAGAAATACGCATATTGATAATATGTTCATCATATGATGCTTTATCATCTTTTAATAATAGTCCATTAATACTATGACTAAGTTTTATTTCTTTTATAGGTAGTGTTGTTCGAATATACAAGCCATCCTCGTTAATCGTATAAGTATTATTATAAAGTTTATTAATATCATCCATATAATGAATAATATTATTTTTAATAAGAATTCTAAAAATATTAAAGTTTTGAGTGTTGTATATAGGGGAATGATATAATGTTTTATCTATTTGATGAAAGCTTTTATTATATCCATAAGTTATAGAATTAAAATCATGAAAGAAATCAATCCTTCTATATACTTCATCGTATATGTTATTTAACATTGGAATAGTAGTTGCATATATATCAATTTGAAAAGTTGCATAATAATGATATAGTTTTGCAAAATTATTTTTATGATATATATGTTGTGGTACTGTCGCTTCTACATCTCGAATAAATGGGGATATACGAATTTCTGGATATTCTGCTGGAGCATCTTTAAATAAATAATTTGGAACTTTTATTATTTCACCATTATTTTTTACATATGTAAAAAATCCTGATGGCTCATCTTCTCCAATAATACTTCGTATTAAATAAATTAATCTATTTTTAGAGTTCATATTATCTTGTATATCTGTTATATAAATCTATTGCATCTGCAATCACTAATTGTGACACTTCATTTGCGGTTTCAGTAAAAGCTGGTTCTATGAATCTTTTTGGTGGTGTGTTTTTTGATCCAAATTCATATTTTAAAGCTTCTATTGAATCACTATTAAAATATATGCCATCACTTTGAAACTTTATATTAAAAGTGTCAGCAATATCGTTAGATATTTGTGCTTGACTTATATTTTTTTGTAATTTATCTTGAAAATAATTTTCAATACGCTTTTGATATTTTTGATAATATTTTGGACTAGAGGTTTGTTGAAAAGACTGAATAATAGCTTTATTACTTACTTCTGGTTTTATACCACTTATATCTAATGTACAATCAAAACTCATTGTTGCCTACCAAAATATTTTTTATCTTCAATTAATCCTAATACAATATGATGATTTTTTTCACGAAGATAATTGTTTGGATCATACTCCATTATACGATAATATACTGTTTCATCATTATGTGTAAATTTTACTCTATAATTTGCTAATTTATCTATTGGTAATTGAAAATTAGCAATAAAATAGCCATAATATCCTTGCCTACCGTATCTTGTTTTTGATTCTTGACCTGCTTCAGTAATATCTTCACGTTGACGATGCTGTACTACTCCTTGTAATTCTTGAAGAGTAATCCATTTTTCTTTAAAATTGCCAACTTCATCTTTTTTTATAATATTACCTATTTCATCTTTGATGACTTGTTGTGGGTCTATTTCTTCAATGTATTGTTCTTTTTTTTGTAAATAATACTTTTGATTATTACGTTTTAATACACGAGAATATAATGTTTCAAAGCTCATTCTGGACCCCAAGCATGATATTTAGTTCTTGCACCAGCACGATCAAAAGTTTTAACACCATAATTTTTATATGTTCTTTTTTTTAAATCTGCTAATGCTGCATCTGCCAAATCACACCAAGTATTTCCTTCTTTATCAAAAGCCAAATTAAATGTTTCACTTGTTTCATCAACACGATATTCTGTTGGACTTATGATTGCTTGTGGATTTGTTCTGAAAATATGACATGCTACAGATAAATATAGAGCTTGTTTAAAATATGTTGATTCTGGATCAACATTTGGCATAATATCTTTAAAGTATTGTGTGTAATGATCAATTAAAAACTCTATTTCCCTATCTGAAACAATATCAGGTTGTAAGTTTAATAATTGTCTTAAATATCCTACTTGTGATTCATCATTTAAAAATGTATTTAATTCTTCTATACAATAATTGTATAAGTCACAAAAAGTTAAAATATATTGATCATTTTCAAAAGAAAGAGTAGATATATCAATTTTATCAATATATTCGGAATAAAGAACTTGTGGTAAATTGATGGTTTGTACACCTATACCATTTAAATGACATGCTATACCATATATAATTGTATCTTGGAATAATGATGTATCATTATATCCTAACATAGGTGTTTCATATGTGGTAGTTAATGCTATGTCTGATATTTCTTGTTCTTCTAATGTTGTTATAACATTTATTTTTGTACAAATTTCATCAAAAAAGTGATGAAGTAAATATTGTATTTGTGAATCTTCAATATCTACTTCTAATACGTTTTTGATGTAGGTTATGTCAACAATCATGCTATTCTTATTAATTTGTCTTGATAAAGGTGTGCTAAAGACTCTGCAGATCTGTGTTGTACTGGATCTACACCTGATTGAGTTCCTACAGAATTAAATTCAGCCTTTTTGGCTGCTATAGTTTGTGGGGTGTCAATATGTCCTAATTTATATAGTTGTATAAATTGTTCTGTTGTTATTTCTACAACTTCACCTTTACGAACAGTAAAAATTGTTGGTAATCCTTCAACTGTAGGTTTATATGTTTTACGCATTTTATTACCAACAAGTTCTGTTTCCTCTTCCCTTAAGAACAATGTTTTACTTGTTGCTGCACTAAATTGTGGATCGAAAGTAATTTTAACTGTTTCAGGATATTTATTTTTTTTCTTTTGTGTTTGTTTTTTTCTTGCCATTTTATTGCCTCGTTAATAAATAATATACAGTTATTTTAATTATGCACTAGTCATAATAATTGCATCAGACACAGTTACATTACTATTAGTAACAGTTACATTTGCAATAGTTTCTGGAGCAGTATATCCATCTCTTGAAGCAGTTACAGAATATGTTCCTGGTTTTACAGATATAGTTACATCTCCATTATCAGTTGTTCCTGATGCTGTGTTT
>Ga0247610_10002658_pt1 | contig 20345 bp, 21 predicted proteins | sample 174DNAGHGhighgp2_FD_193483 | JGI IMG/M metagenome (GOLD analysis project Ga0247610, IMG submission 193483) | Sheep rumen microbial communities from Palmerston North, Manawatu-Wanganui, New Zealand - 1742 DNA GHGhigh gp2 | ecosystem: Host-associated > Mammals > Digestive system > Stomach > Rumen...
GATGCCTACTCCCTTTTTTAAAGCGTTTCGGCTTTCTCTTTTTGCAAAGTTATAACTTTTTTCCCCATCTGGAATAGTAATACAGGAACTTGGTATGAAACGTGTGATAAGAGGTATAAATCCTCCGTTTTTTAGAATACCATCTTTAGCCTTTCATTAGCAAGTCATGAGTAATATTCATCTTACATTCATAAACATAATCGTAATCTGGGCCAAGGCTCCTGAAGAAACGGGTACGTTCATCTATATTTCTCATAATAACCACTTCCTTCATTTTTAAGTCGATGGCAACATAGTAGTAATAGATACTCTCTTTCTCTGTATCTTCATATACTCCAACTCTTACGGTATAGTATTCTTTGAAGTGCTTATTCTGAAGAATTTCCTCAAACTTTGTGCAGGCTTCTTCCAACTCATTATCTCGGCCTTTTATATTGAATAATTCAAATAGTCCCTGAAGTCCATTCATTAAATCGGCTTTTAAAAAGTCTGACTCGCAGAACTCGAAACATGCAATCTCATCTTTTGGAAAAAGGTTTCCCATAGCTTCCTTTGCACGATTAACACACTTCTCTTCCAGTGTTTCTCCTTGAACTTCGGTCTGCGAATGATAGACATTAGGAGCGGTAAACTCGATCATTTCTTCACATTCCAGCTCTTTTTGCGTAAGTTCATTTCCATTGACTGAATGTAGGATGTCTGCATTGTCAACAATACAACGAAACCCTTCCAAGGGCCGAACTGTCATAACCAGATACGTCTTGTCATCAATTACAGACAATATAAACCCGATGTGTTCTGTTTTCTCAAAATCAGCTTCTGTCAGGTCATTGTAACCAAACATTACATTTAAGTGCACTTCTGGCTGTTTCGTCATAAATGCAATATAATTTCCTTTCTTATACATCTTTTTGTCCTCCTGTTTTATACTTGAATACTATAATTTTTTAATGGAAATACATAACGCATGGGCACTTTTACACTACAGGCAATGTATGCCTTTTTGCTTAAGCCTTCCCATGTTTTCTTGCCATCGAGGATAAGAACACTAGGGTCACTCTTACTCGGCAATTTTGCTATACAACCCCATTTTAAGGATGTTACATCATTGTCGTGATATATATATTCAACCAAATCACCGATATCGAAATGATGCTTCCGTCTGAACCCTGACGGCATATATACATATTCTTTAAATTCATCATCCTCTATATATGGTTCGTCTGGCCAATGGCAGAAAGCAGAGGCAGGTTCATCTCGGAAGGCTTTTTCTCTAGGAATCTCCTTAACGATGTAGCATAGCAGATGTTCACGATTATGTTCAGTCCATTTCTGAATTTCCCTTTCTGCATCATCGAGGTAATAAAAGATGGCACGCTCTGTCATGTCCAAGGATTTGTCTTTTTCAATAATAACCTTGCATAACTGATAATAGTTGTGTATTTGCATATCCTGATACTTATACTCCAAACCCCAGCATAAGGCTGCTGCTGTATCGCTATCAAATGAACTTGCACTATAGATAGCCATTTCACGCTCCTCTTCAATAGTCGAGCAACCAATATCATAGCGATCATACACATCCTTATCGTAATCTGCACAGATAGCAGGCATTACATCAACAAAACAAGTATGGTCATTCCATTCTGTTTGTTCTGGATTGTCTTCGAGATATCTTTTCAGCCATCTGCTGCCAGCATCGTATGCCAATGTTCTTTCTCCTAGGCTAATACCGCAGTTATCCATATAGAGTTTTGTCAATAGTTTCATAGCTTGTATCGGATTCATCTTTCCCCCTTTATACACAAGCTTATAATAGGCTTTCATCGCCTTTTTTTCTTTAAAAAGACTTTCTACCTCCTTATACGTCATCTTCGAAAAGCTTAGATATGACATCTCATCATAGTCAAGAACAAATGAGTATACGGCCTTTCGTAGACCATCCTTCATGGTCTTCATCGGGTTGTACACATCGTTATACTTGTCGGCAATGTCAAAAAAGTCAGGATAGGTGGCTCTCCATAGATCCTCAAAAGCTTGATGTCCTCGCTTTCCCCCCTCGCTGATGATACTCAATAGTTCATAAGTTTTTTCGGAGTTGATATTCTTCATATCAGGCTCTTCTTCCAACAACCTCTGAATACATGGCAAGACATATGCCTTCACCCATTTCTGCAGAAGACTATGTCCACCAGGGTATTGGGTTGCATTGCTGTAATATTTCAGGTATTCCTCATATCCATTGACGAGCGTGTCTTCCGTTCCGAAGAAGGCATAAGTATGTGCCTTGTCGTATGCTGTAATACCATAGAACTGTCTTTTTTCCATGATTTCATAATCGTCACAGAGCCATTCTGTAATGTTGAATTCTGTTTCACCATCCTTCCTTGGGTTGGTGAATTTATTAATGCCCACATTCTGTCGCATAATCTGGCTGACATGGAATGCCGGGTTTACCAGAATCTTACGGAATCCGTGCATCTGCTGAGCATACATGGCTCCCATTGAAGTGCCTATGATGACATCAGGATTGACGTCATGACACAATTTGTTGAGTTCCCTAAGTGCCAATTTTGGATCTAAAGGGATGTCTGGAGAGATAACCTCTATTTCTGGTAGCTTCATTCTCAAATAATCTGCGGTCATAGTCGAACCCGAAGATCCAAAACCATGTAAAAATATAATCTTTTTCATTTTTATTTGTCTTTTTTATTGTTTATCATTTCTAAATTAAAAGTCTTCTTCAAACTTTAAATGGTAGGTTCGTGAATCATCTAACAGATTCTTCAGTTCTGATTCACTAATAATAAGCTTGACACCATCATCAAACACATCGTATTCCATACGAGTCAGGCTTGCCGGTATTTCAATACTGCTGATGGCAGTGCCCTTAAATGCCTCAGTCTCAATGGTGCGTAATGAACTTGGCAACTTGACTTCCTTTAGAGAGATGCAGTTCATAAAGGAACGCAATTCTATCTTCTCCACTTTTGGTGGCAGGACGATTTCTTCCAATAACTTACACTCACTGAATACATGATGTCCCATATAGGTCACGGAATCTGGAATAGTCACGCTTTTAAGATCCATACCATAGAAAGCACCGTTCATAATCGTCCTAACACCATAAGGAATCGTATAGTCCTCCACATCACGAAACAGTGCATAATCTGCTTTGACAATCACGCGACCATATTCAGCATAGGTCACACCATATTCGTCAGTCCATTCAGATTCGCTGATGTTTTTGATAAGCATGATACATTCGTCTAATGCATCGAGGATTGACGATACTTTTCGTGGAACGTTGATGATGTTTGGATAGTGTACCATGCAAAATTCTCTTTTCTCAGTATCTTTCCCAAAGATTCCCCAGCAATGCGTATTCTTGACAAAATCATAGTTGCGTTCAAATGATAGTTGAACTTTTTCTTTATTGGTGTACTTCTCTAATAAGGACTCCTCGCATCTGTAAGACGGATGCAGGTCTGCATTGACACAAATCCGATTGATTCCTGCGTACCGATGGATAAAGAAGGCCCCTAGTCCTTCGGATATAATCACATCTGGTTTATACAGATGCATACCTTTACCCAAGTTCTTTTCTGTATCATCGTAAGAGTTGATGTCAATCTCTATACAGACAACCTTCCACTCAGTGAAGGCTTCTTTGAGCGCTTTTGTAACATCCTGTTTATACTGGCTTTTGCAGTCTGGGACATACATGATAGTCTTTCTGTTCATTTTCTTGTATAACTCATTAGTTCAACTTGTTCATATTCCGGATTAGCATCCTGAATCACTTTGACAATGCTGTCATAATCTAAAGAAGGAACCTCTAGCTCGGCAAAAAAATCGACATATGGCCCCAGTTTGTACTTCCTGTCTACAAACGAATACTTTACGTTCTTGATAATCATACGAATCCTATTTTACGTTGTATCATTTTCTCGAATCTCTCACCATCGCTATATGCAAATAGACGTTCCAAACGATTCTCACCTTCACCATGTAGCACGTTATCTATAGCATAGTGCCGAGCGATATTCTCTATCTGCCCTCCACTAAAATCATACTTTTCAGCAAGAGTTAGGCTATCCGTGTCTGACAAGGTAGGAATCATACTTCTCCATATATTTGCACGTGCAGAGGCAGAAGGTCTGTTGAACTTGATCTTGTAGAGGAAACGACGCTCGAAGGCCTTATCCATATTCTGCTCGAGATTGGTGGTAGCAATCATAATACCATCGAGCGTTTCCATTTCCTGAAGGATGATGTTCTGGATTGAATTCTCCATCTTGTCTACAGCCCGTTCAGCCCCTTCCTTACGCTTGCTGATGATGGCATCAGCCTCGTTGAACAGCAGAATCGGAGCCAGTTTCGCATTTTTTGACGTTTCACGATAGCGGTCGAAGATGGCCTTGATGTTCTTCTCGCTCTCTCCCACCCAGCAGCTCTTAATCTCTGAGATGTTCACCTGCATGATGTTTCGTCCAGTCATACGAGCCAGTTGCAGCGCAGTTTCCGTCTTTCCCGTACCTGGTGCACCATAGAAGATACATGCAAATCCGCACCTCATCTTCTGTGCTTTCATCCGAGCTTTGATGCTCTTGAAGTTCTCTTCACTGAGAAGGCCTTTCAGTTCGCCTATCTGGCTGACAGTCTCTCCCTCGTAGAATAGTTTTTTCTCCTCGATGCTCTTGCTCAGGATAAAGTCACGATTGCATTGTTTCGACAGTTTGATGTTGAACCCCTTCAAAATAGTCTTTCTGGTTCTGTTAGTCAGGCGATAACATTCCTTATCCTCAAAGCCATCATCGAAATTGTATTCGATTAGCTTTCTCCTCATAAGAATGTGATTTCCTCTCTTTAATTCTCGAGATAATCTTTCGCGTTCAAAATCGAGTTCCAGAAGGAATGTCAGATTATGCAAGGGTATTGCATCATGCTCATTAAGGACAAGATGACGACAGAAATGAGTCAGTATCATTTCTTCTTCAAAATCCAAATTTAAGGATTTAATCTTCCTGACGAAGTCAAGTTCTGCATTGTCAGAGAACAACAGCTTGATTTCCTCATAAAGAAGATCATACGAAAGATCATCTTCATAGTTAAGATGGGTAAAACTGTAGAATCTCTGGAAAAACGCAGTTGCATCTTCGCACTTATATGACTCCCGATTGTATTTCACATCTTCGGTAATAGCTTTCATAACATTACCTGGTACATAATACGATGTATCGTCATGTCTGCATCTCCTTCTCAGAAAATGGGCTTTCACTAACCCTTCTATATCATCCTTATATTTCATCAGATGAATACAACGGCAGTCCAGAAACCTAGAAATATCGCAAATACTAGCCCTACGATCAGAAGAGTCATATTCAACAAAGATTGAAAGGAATATGGCTTGAATAGTGTTTATGCCTTGTTTCTCTGAAATAAGCTTTGCATATGGTTCTACCTGCTGCAAGAACTTCTCATTAAATTTAGAGTCTTCAGCCATATCCACAATCTTCTCAATGGCACTCAGTGTATTCATACCATCTAATGCATGTCTTAGTTCTGCACGCTGTTGCTTCTTCTGCTTGATTGCGATTTGTCTTTTCTTGTTTGATTTCTTGCTCATATTTACACATGATTAATTTTTTCTTGTGCAAATTTAGGCAAGTTTATTTTAAGATGCAAGAAAATAAAAGAGCGAGGTATGAAACCTCGCTTTGGTGTTATGAAATTAATCCAATGAAATGTCTATAAGAGTAAAATCTATAAACTATAGATCGTCATCTACTTCTAGATTTGTTCTCTGTGCAGCATCGTTCTTTCTCGCCATTATCGAAATGATATCCTTAGTTATGGCATTGATATCCTTTATTGGTTCTGGTTCATTCTTACTAACTTTCAGTAGCAGAGGATAAAGAAAGACTCTTCTCCATCTTGCCAAAACATTGAAATGCGGCAACTTCACTTCTCTACAGCCTTCAATTTTATGTTCACTCTTTTGATGAGTAGCAATCCAACAAGGTTTATCTGAAGATATAAAGATGTGTTTTCTCTCAAAATCCTCAAATTTGTTAATGAGTATCTCGCGTTGGTTTCTTTCTTCAGAATCCCCTTTTTTCAATCCATATTCTAGATGTTCCATGAGTTTCTGGGATGCAGTGCAACTGGGATCCACAAGCACTCGAACATAATCAGTCAACTGATTGCAGAATTCACAAGCAGTTGTAATACCAACAACGATATCAGGTCGAACGACTTTACAAAAACGTTCTACTTCGTTGAGAGCAGCATCAGGTTCCATTGGCAGAATCTTTTCCATCACTAACCATTCACCAAATCTTAGACAAGTCCGGCCTGCAGCATGGGGATAATCATCTACATTATCATATGAATAATCTGGAAAGTACTCATGAAGAATAACCACCTTTTTCTTCTCAATTGGCTTCTCTTCAAATTGCTCCTCTGACGAAAATACAGGGCGAATACTAAGTCCTTGGTATCTATCTCGAGGATCAATACGGTTGAAAACACTTACTTTTGCATCATCTTCCTCACCAAAAAATATGGACCATGCTCTCTCTGGATAGTCAGCATATAAGTTGGATGTCCAGTAGTATGCCATAAACCCGTCATCCCTAATCTCGTCATCTTTGTAATAACCAACAACAGGCAATACTATTTTTTTACCATTGGGTCCAGTGACAAGTATGGCTCTCCTACGGTTTCCTAAAGAGCACCAGGTCAACACGCACTCATGAACCAATTCAGTAAAATTGTCCAAAGTCGGCATGCGCCACCTGCCACCCCAATTTTGACGAGCAATGTCAAAATCGGGATTTAAGGCAGATCCTTTTGTCAAATTGTCGTTAGCAGTGCGATGCTGATAACGTAATTTACTATAAGTATTATATTCAGATAAAGCTCCCCATGCGAAGTATGGCTCCATAAACAATGCACCTTCACCGACATTCATTGTTGCCCACTTAGTGCCACTCGGAAGACCCAAATCAACATACATTCTCCCATTCTCGAAAGCCATGTCCTCGTTCAGTTGATGACGTCCAACTGTAAGTTTCCGTTTGTTTGCATAGATAGTCACCACTTGTTTTTCTTGTCCACGACCAACAAACTGTAGCAGATACTTAGAGGCAACTTTAGGAATGTTTAGTTCAATATCTTTGTCTGTATGTAAAATAACTATGCCCTTTTTGGGATTTACGTACTGGATATATTTCAAGTTTATTATATAAGAGCGGCCAATTCTTTCTAGATGGTGGTCTACCATCTTGCCTTTTTCTTCAATCATGGCCCAAAGCTTACCAATTTGTATTCGGATAGACTTGTAAATGGTATGCTGCGTTAAATGTATGTCGCTGTAATTACCATCACTAGAACAGAATAGTATATCCTCTAAAGATATATAGTATTCTTTTTGTGCATCTACTAAATGGAGTTGTTCTTTATTCATATCTTCATTTTTTTTGCAAATTTACAAGAATATTGGTAAACTAATCTACTATTCCGGCAATAATGTGACGAATTGGCATCCTGTTGGTATGAACCCTATTGGGGTCCTCATCACTTAATAGACTGGCGCATAAAAGTGAGCATCCTCCATATCTTCCAGACCTGTTACTCTAAGATAGGCAAGTTGCTCCATTACCTCCGATTCGTTCAAGTAAGGCATTTCCTTCTTTGTTATGACGAAGAATTCTTGACTACGATAATGTGATATAGGGGTATATCCTTCCACCATTCCAACACCGCATCCTTCCCATGTAGGATGCTGGCAGATGTCGATCAACTCAGATTTTAATCTTTCAAATTGACTTCTGAGATCTTCTAAATCGGATAAATAGCCTCTAAGCTCATGAGCGTGAACAAAAGATTCACCAATAAATGCGGTTCCTGCAGCTTCTATTGGTCCAAGGTATGTCATTTTAAACTGCTCAGCAGAAGAATCAGTCCAATTTTCATCAAGAATAGAGTTTATTCGCTTAAGCTCATCTTGATTGGCTTTAATGTCATTTACTTCTCTTTCGATCATGACTGTTGTTCTTTATACTGTTCAAGTATATCACACCTTTTTCTTAACTGTTCACATCCCTTCTCAGACATACTACGAACTGCCAATGTATATGCCCCAGTTCTTTCTTGCAAACCTACAATAAGTGAATTAATGTGGGATATCTTACTCTTTATTTCTTCTGCACAATTATTTAACTGACTCAATTTGGCTTTAGCATCAGTAGCTGTTGAACCTAATAAAACACTATTTTGAGATGTTAATTGATAACGGTCAACAATTTCTTCATACCTCCGGATTACATAGTCGGCCTGATTGTTACTATATCTGACATCATAATCCAACCGATTTGAGATATTTTGCAAATCATCCTTTACTGATTCTGCTTTGAGTAACAATGCCCCACAACCAACTAAAATGACATCTTTGAAAGTGTCAAGCCTAGAAGCATATGAACGTAGGAGTGAGATTTCCTTTATTTGAGCATCTGTTAACATGTTATCTCATGCTTTTATACTGTTCTGCAATATCACATAGGCGGCTTAGATAGGCTGCATGTTCAATCATCTTCTGTGATAACATATCGATGTTTCTAACTTCCGTACTGAACTCCTCAGAAAATTTGTCGTTCTTTTCATCATGCCAGCCTTCACTAACATGACGAAGATGATTCTCTGCATTATGAAATATCTGACTCATCTGGCTTCCCAGATTTTTGAGGTTCCCACTGAACTGACGAAGTTCGTCTATGTTCCTAATTCCAACATCCTGTGCCATAATAATTATTTTTTGATTGTAGATAAAAAAGTTTCATTTGGAAAGTCAAATGGAGAAAACAAAGTCCATCCATCATCGCCATCTGCATAATAGATCGCACGAAGTCGCTCTATCTCACTATTTAAGAATTCCGGATGAATATCGTCAGATAATCCCAGACTCGAAATGTCCTTAACATCTGATTTCAGGATAATGAGATGCCGGAATTTCTGATAAACAAACTTACTCGAAACATATTCCTCAAGTAACAATTTTGATATTTTGTCTATTTGAAGGATTGTATGAACATGGAAATGGGGACCATTATCCAGAATGTATGCCAGGGCATCTTTGTATGTTTTGAATTCTACTGCAGGACCAGAAGTGAAATTCATTGGACCAAACCCGTCGTTGATAATGGTATTTTCTTCTGTTTCAATTTTAAAATTCAACTCTCTAAATCGTTGTTGGCCTAACAAGAGTAGAATGGATGGCTCTGATATTTTGTTTTTTATATCTTCTGCCATTTTTTTATAAAAATCCCCTTGCTGTCTCTTTTCTATGATAGAGATAAATCCATTCTTGTCTAAATAATCAAGAACATTCCGATATTGTCCATCTTCTTCATCTTTATAATCAAGAACATAGAACTTATAGTTCAGACTGTTATTTGCATTACTGATGATTAATGACAAAAGAGCATCAATGGCTGTACGTGTCGTCTGGCCTTGTTCGTCAATACCTGTCAGAAGTATATTCTCGCTATTATCTTGTTTCAGCGTGATAGTTACTGGACATTGTCGAAGACTTACACTTCTGCCTACACATGCCTTCAGATTATTGTTTTTGATGCTGGAAACAGCTTCTTTTATTTCATCGTCAAAATAAAAAACTTGTGAACCATTGAAATAGAACTGGCCATTTGAAACACAATCAGCCTCCTTTGTTACGACAAGTCTAATACGCATTTCAGCCTCTTCTTTTGAAAGGAAAGAAGCGTGGAACTGTATATCAGAAGAGTTCCCTATTGTATTGTGGTAGATGACGTCGCCAACATCAAGAGTCGCATTCTGTCTGCTACACCCAGACCACATTTTTTCTGCGTCACTTGGAGCACAATTAAGTACATATCGATCAGTAATATTATTCAATATTGCAGTCGGAATATCTGCATTCGCTAATGTCTGGGTGGCCATTATTAAGTGTATCCCTTGATTTCGGCCTTCTGTCGCTACTTTAGTAATAATATCAATAATCTCTGTCCGAGCCCTGCGTTCACTGGCCTTATGTTGTTCAAATAGAACATGACATTCATCAATGACAACCCAAACACGAGACATCTTTTCTTCGGGACGAGAATCGTTATAATTGTCAATATTCTGAACGCCAGCTTCTCTAAATAATTTTCCTCTTTCTCTCATTTGAGAGCTGAGATCGCGCAGTATCTCAACAATTGTCTGGATGTCACTATTATCAACCAATAGGGCGCGGATGTGCTTAACATCTTTATACCGATTAAATTCTACACCACCTTCCTTACAGTCCAGGAGGTATAGTTGAAGGTCTCTTGGTGATAGCTTTTGAATAGCCCCGAGAATAATATCATGAAGCAAAACTGATTTTCCAGTACCAGAGCGGCCAATAATGAAACTATGAATATGTTCATCTTGGCCAAGTTTAAAGGTCATATCATGCCTTTCGAGTATTGTTCCTATAGGAAATTCTGCTCCCTTTAAATCTGCTGATTGTTTCGTTTTTGAAGTTGGATGAACTTCCTTTGTCTCCTGAACTTTTGGTTCACCATTATTGAGATAATCCCAACAAACATTGAGTAATTGATTATTGTTACAAATAGGGGTGAATGAAATCCGTCCTTTTGTACTTCCTAATGTTTCAGGCAAATTAACGATATGATAATTCTGAATGTCAAGGAGACTTTGTTGATCCTCTTTTCTTAGAGAGTAATCCATGTTGTTCATGACAATAAAAAACACTCCATACTTAGGACCATGTTCAAATAAAGGTAGTAACTCATCTATAAAACCATCGTATCTCCTAGGATAACAATTGAGTACGACAATCTCATATGGCATGATGATATTTCTATTTTTATTATTATAGGATACAACTTTTCCATATTTTTTCATCGTCGTGCTAATATGCTCGGACAGAAGTCGTACTCTATCTCTAAATTTGTCCTGGGAATCAATTACTTCGTTGTGATAGTATCTAGAAACAAGGTTTTCAGTAAATAATCCCCCCATTCCAGTATAGTTTATATCCATAAAACTAAGAAACACATTACCAATAGGCAAAGTTAACATGGAATTTAGCAGGATATTGTTAAGTATATAGATAGCTTCTTTTTCATTGGCATCAGTATAATTAATCACCAAATTTTGTTTGGGGTTGTTCTCATCATGCCACCGAATATAGTCTGGTGTAAAGATGTCTTCACCCATGATCTTGTCATGGTAATAATTACCTGTTGGAAGAATATCAATAGAATAACGAGTTGATGCATTAGCTTCCAATACTTGCTTAAAACGTATTGCATCCTCATCCCCAATAATGTCAGGCATATTGACTTGTATTAATTCTGGATCCAACTGGCTTAGGGCATCAAAACTGTCAGTGAATTGTTTTAATGCAATGGAATACTCTTTCTTGTATAAATCAACATCGTAGGAGTTAATACTTTGTAGTTTATACAAATAACCATCTATGATATTTTTAATATAATCTAATGTCATTATGTATCTTCTTTGGTTAATACTGGTCTAATAAGCATTCCGATAGATCTTGATCGTGATACAATAAACTCACCTTTCATATTAAAATCCAACAGAAACGCTCTTTTATTATCTGAAGAATCGATATTTCCGCACCAATAGCGGCCAGTATCATAGGGATCCATTATCTGAGTTCCAAATCTTTGACCACCTGCAGGCAAAAAAATAGAATTTTCATTTTTACCTATGACCATAAATCCTGGAATTCCATTTTTCTCTGTCCATACCCATTGACATTGAGTTATTAGTTCCTCCATTTCTTGACGTGATGGTATTCGCCAAGTTTCTGCCCATTTTTGTCTGGCAATGTCATATTTACTTCCACTAATGCTTTGGGGTGGATCTGCACATGGGTAGTCATCGTAAAGAGTAGAGCATTTTTCAGCAGTCACATCTCCCCATCCAATCCAAAAACCTGGTTGTTCTTCAGAAGGAGCTCCAAAATTACGACTTGCCCATAGCACAGATAAACCTAAATCCACAGGATCAGGTGCTCCTCTCTTAGCTCTTTCTACTCTTTTATGCCATAGTGGAATGAGAACGAACGGCTTCATTAAGAGAGAATGGCTGTCATCTACTTTTTGTAGGCGTAAATTCAGCTGTCTGGAGCAACTTATTGCTTCTTGTAATTCTGAATATATGTCTAAAAGACTATCTGTCATTTTTTACTCAGTTTTATGGAAGTGGAGGAGGAACATCTTCTGAAGAAGTCTGGAACAGACTAGAAAGTTCTGGATAAGAACTTGCTTTCGACCATTGAGGGCTACCTTTCTGCCAAACCATTGTTTCTGGTGTTAGCAACCCTTGCTCTTGTAATTGTTCTAATTGAGATAATGTATAAGGACCAGATTGTTGTCCATTGTTTGCCACATGATATACAGTCTCTGTCTTGCTCACTGGTTTGGGTGGCATCATACCAGTCTGATTCAATTTAATTTGCCCATCTTGTTTTTTGGTAGAGATACCCATTTTCAAATTCTCTGCCATTTGAGCCTCAAAATCTTTTGTTTTCGGACGACTACTTTCTGACAGGATCTGTCCACTCCTAGCAGCCTCTTCTGTACGTGAATGCATAGCGAACCTTGTTTCATCTATGATACTCTGCTGAGAATTAACTTTGAGTTCTGCTTCTTCACGCATTTGTTTGAACTTCTCTTCTAACGTTTTTTTCTTGTCCATGAGGTCTAAATCGGCATTTTCACTTTGAATCCGATGTTTTTCCTCCATTGACTTGCGTTTATCCATAAGTTGAAGATCTGTTTCCTCCTTTTGAATTCTTATCTTTTCGGCAGATTCTTCTTTCATTTCCTTAATCCGAAGATCTACTTCAACGTCAGAAATATTAAGATCCTGCTCTGCTTTGTGCTTTGTTTTTTGAACGGAGATATCCTGAGTTATGGATTTTAATGTCGCATAGGCCTCACACTCTTTGTCTATACTAATATCAGTAATATCAAGAGCTTTTAAATTAACTCCAAAATCATTAATAAAACGAGGAACCAACTCATCTTTTACAATATCATTTATTGTCCCGAGTTGTGATTCAAGTCCCACAAGTGGTATTTCATGTTGTAATGGAATATTAGCCACTATAGATTTTATATGTCTTATTAATGCGTCTTTTACTTGTGCTGTTAGTTCACTGAGATTCAAATTAGTTAATCGGTTCATTCTTACGAACTCTTGATAATCACTAATACAGAACGTTACAGTTCCTCTTACAGCCACCGGTACCATTAAATCGATATTTCTAGGGTCTGCAACATCAAAAAACGGCACAGCAAACTTTATTTGATTTGTTCCTTGTGTATTTATGAAATATACATCATATACCCCTTCTCCAACAGGATTCTGATAAGGTCCTTCAATGTAAGATGCGGAATCTGCTGTTAATTGATTCGCAAATTTAATAGCTACTTCACCAACGTTAACTCTTAAAATGCTATTTGATGGAATAGCTTCAGTTTTTCGAGGTCCTTTTGGAGATTCCCATCTATAGACCAAGTAATCTCGGCTTTCACATTGAATCAATTCGGTTGTGTCTTCTTTTCCGAAGAACTTCTTAAATATACTCATGCTTCTATGTATTTTGAGAATAAATGGAAAAACATTAATGAGTAAAATACCATATGGAAACTCCCACAATAGTAATTACAACTAAGAGGATTAGATAACCTATAAGAAGTTTTATCATATATGGCAAATTATCTAAACTATATTTGTTCTTTTCAAAACGCTCAAAAAGAGGTTTGAAATCAGGATCATCGCTAAATAGCATCTTTGCTTTTTGTATACATTCCCTATATTTGGTACGATAAGCCATTTTTTCTTTATCAGCAGCAAAGGAATTACTCGTTCTAGTATTATGCCATTTTATTTCTAGTGATGGGATAAATTCTAATAAATCCTCTTTTGTATTTGGAATAGGGAAATTCTGAATGATGTTTGCTCTTTCTGAGACTTTTTTCCCTGAAAATGACATTATAGACGCAAAGACATTATTGCGATATGCCTTGTCAACTTCATCGAGTTTGTTAAAAAGGGTTTGTGCGGATTTGTTAGCTTCACGACCAACAAAGACGTAACCACAATAGTTGCATTTAACTGCGCCAGCTTCAACTACAGCATCACAATTAGGACATCTGATAATTGTTCCAGCCTTTTGAGTCTTCGGAGTGTTATTAATTGAACGTTTATGAACTTCGGCATCAAGAATAAGGTCTAATTCGTCAGGGTCAACTCCTTCTTTTATAGCCCTATTCTTAATAATAGCCCTTTCTTTGTCTGTAAGAACTCCATCAGCAAATGCTGATTCTATTAATTTATTTAAATCATCAGAAAACATATAACTATCCTATTATCAAATTGTTTTTATTCGCAAATTTACGCATTATCTTCAAAATTTCCAAAATAAAATATTTTTCAGATTACTTTTTTTACGTATTTTAAGACTAATGTCTTATTTTGTTGCTCTTTACAGTATTCTCAGGGGCACATTTCTTCCCAATATCGGATAAGAATACTATATAATGACTCTAAACATTTGCGAAGTTTAATAATACCATCGGTTATTTCTATAGTCTTTTCGTTCAGATAGAGTCGTTTGTTTACTTCAATCATAATGGAGTTATAGACATAGCCAGTTTCTGGGGCAAGAGCATTAGCATAGGGAGTGTTAATTCCAACCTTATATCCTTGCTTTTCAAAAGCCATTTTAACAAGTTCAATAACAAAGTCAGTAGGCCTGCTCCAATCATCATTAACACCTATACAGATATCCACTTCGCTTAAATCTGAAGGAAACGAATGGCAGTCAATCAGCAGTGAATGCTCATCAAGCATCAGTCTCAATTCTCTGATATATTTTGCATGATAGCGGAACATTTCGATTTCTTCGCTACCTTCAAATGTCCTATGCAGACCGTTGAACTCTTTATATACAATACCTTGCCCTTTTTTTCCCAAAGGATCATTAACGAGGCGTTCCACATCAACGACAAAACGTGAATAATCAGAGACAAGAGTTTGAATACCCTCTCTCTTGTCTGGGATAAACAACAGATCAGTATACCAATCAGTCCAGCGTCTTACCTCATTGAGTAACGCTACTTTGTTATCCCATCTAGCAATTCCGAGACCTCCCACACTGGCATGAGGAATGTTCAGCACAATGTTATTATACCATCTCTCTTTGCTCGGATCTGCCAGTCTGTTTCTCAGATCCGGTTTATTTAACCTAATTCTTTTACACGGTCCGCTCATATTGTTTATTCTTATATATTTGTTGTTGAATTTTGATACACACCTGTTCGAATGACACCGGCGTAAAGTTGTTGTTATCAACGCCAACATCATACTGAGTAGGGAAGAGGTAGTCAAGTCTGGAACCATCCAATCCTGTTTGATTCTGGCTGGTGTGAACATGGCCGAAAAGTTGCCATGTATTCCTATATGATCCACCATAGCAAAGAAATGGATAATGGTTCAAATATAACCTTTGATTCCCAACTGATATTAACATCTGCATCTTGACATCTATAAATCTGTGCATAAAGCCCTGATTTACGTTATTCATATCATGATTTCCAAGTATTAGGAAGATTCGTCCATGGAGTTGATCGAGCAGATTCGTCCATTCCACTGCTCCGCCCACAGAAAAATCACCTAAATGAAATACGATATCATCTTCATTAACTACGTTGTTCCAGTTTTCGATGAGCACACGGTTCATCTCTTCAACATCAACAAAAGGACGCTGACAGTATCTGATAATATTTTTGTGGCCGAAATGTGTATCTGCCGTGAACCAGACCTTTTCTTCTTTACTAATTTTTAAAGTTCCTCTTCTTATCTCCATTTTGTAAATTTCTTATTTTGCGATACAAAGATAAAAATTATATATATGAAACACACTAAAAAAAATGAGGCATGGTATGAAACCACGCCTCAAAGGTATGAAATAAAAAGTATGTAACTTATAAATAACTCAGTTTGATGCTTTTTTGCTTAAATGCAAAGTGTTTTTCTCTTTCGCTTTTCTCCTTGTCCAAATTATATACGCCAAGGAAGCGAAGGGTCGTATCACCAGTCCATCCTTCTGATGTTGTATCATTTGCGCTTAACAAGCTAAATATAGCTATATCTGTCTGCTCGGAATACTTATCAAGATTAACATCGTCGAGAGTATTTTTTGTTTCAATACAATAGGTGTCAGTCCCATCCTTTTCTTCTTTTACATAAGGAAGACATTCGTAACAGATTACTTGAAACGGTAATAGACTATATTCCAGTTTTGACACCATAGCGGCATATGTGAAATTACAATTCCAATTCCTCTCTCCGCGAAACAAATCTGACAATATATAGCTGTGGAATCTTCTGCCTAAAATATTACCATTGCCAGTTGCAATATCACCTCTCTGAATATCTTTCCACCTGAAGAGTCTTTTGTATATCAAACAATCATTATATGCATCCCTTAGGGTTTGAAGTCTATATTGCCCATGTCCTATTTGATTCAATATTAAACCGATATAATTCTTGGTATAATCACATTCATGTGGACCGATGAAGTCTTCGGCTGTTTCATGGAAGAGGTCAATATAAAGACCAATGTCGTCTAATAGCAATAAACTAATCTGGTCATCATTACTTGTAACACTTATAATATCAGCATTATAATACGAAAGTGTATTAATTACTTCTGCGGCATTGGCACGAAGCTCCGTTGGAACTCTATTTAAGAGTCCCTGTAAATAATTGTATCCAACCTGTTTAATCTCAGGATTCTCCCATCTTTCAAGGATTCGTCCCTGCTCACCAACTTTGGCTGAGATATTCACTCGCGACTCCTCTTCTGCAATCTGATTAAAGATTTCGTCAACATTCAGATTATCCATCGTTTCTTCTTTTTCCATATTCATATTACTATAATTATACCTACCTCCTTTCAAGCGATTCGGCTTTCTCTTTTTCGTTGCAAAGATAATCATTATTTCTCATATTATCAATTATAAACATAGTAATGTTACAAAATTAACTTATAAAGGTATGAAATAATATGGTATTTCGTACCAAATAATAGTTGTTTCATAATAAATAGGCCAGAAAAGTTTCTCAGTATTATATAATTAACTACCTTTGCAACAAGAGAATACCGAAACGCTTGAAAGGGAGTAGGCGAACTTAAAACATTACATTATGGCAACTTATCATGTTAAATTCAGAGTAACTTATGTTGGTGGTACTTGCGATGCATGGAACGAGGCACTTCCACAAGAGAAGTACAATTGGTATTGTGATGGTGGTCAGGGCGAAAAACGAATGAAAGAAATGGCAGAAGCCCGTGACTACCAAGGGAGAAAGGTGGCATCCATAACAATGGGATTAGACCATATTGATTACTAGTTTAGCTTAAACCACTTCACTTCAAACATCAAGAAAACTATAATTCTTGATGTTTGAAAGTTTATTTGGTACACTTATGATGAGACGATTCTTTTTATTGTGCTTAATAGTTTTGTCGTTAGATTCATTGGCTATTAAGCCAATCCTTGTAAAGTTTACCTGCAATCTGCGAACAATCAATAAGCAGGAAGGTGACAATCGGACTCAGTGGACATTGAACGACAAAGATTGCGGCTGGTGCTTTGTAGACAAGTCAAAACATCCAAAAGAACTTGTAGGTCATAACGGACTACTTATCTATTTGAAACCATATACATATGAATATAGAGTATATGATTTGAAGTGTCCAGCCTGTGACAAAAAGAAGATTAATAGTTCGATAGAGATGGAGAATTCTGTTGAGACAATATGTCCAAAGTGTAAGACACGTTATGACATTTTTAATATAGGTTCACCACTTAATAATATGGAGGCAGCATGTGAAGGACTCTGGCTGGAATCATATACATATAATTTGGAGGGTGATATTATGATTATTGACAGTTCACCAGGATTGGAACAAAGACAGATGCTTTGGGGCAATGAATAGGAAGTCTTTGTGAAAGATTCTAAGTGACTTGTTTCATACCATACTGGCAGGGTTTCATACCTTGCCTTTTCATTTTTTTGGAAGGGACCTTTAAATATCGTAAATTTGCATCACAGAGTAAACATAAACGCTGATGTAAATGGAGTAGCAACATAGATTTTAAATACACTTATTTGAAGAAATGAAAGAAATATTAATTAATGAAACAAAGGTAAAGATTTGGGCTCGAAGCCTAGATGTTTTAGGATGGAAAGAGGTGATGAATATGGCTAAGTTGCCGTTCCTTTCAGACATGGGCATTTCACTGATGCCTGATGCTCATGCTGGGTCAGGCGTACCTATTGGTACTGTACTCCCCTGTATTAAGGCAGTTATTCCTACAGCTGTAGGCAATGATGCAGGTTGTGGTATGCGTGCCATGAAAACCAATATCCGAGTAGAAGATATTTCTCAGGACACCTTGAAGAAGGTTATCATGAGAGGTATCAGGAAAAGAATTATGATTGGAGATATGGTTTGGAAAGAACCACAGTCGGAGAATTTACTTCCCCACGGATGGGATTTTGATACTCTCCCAGCTCTTTCTGCCAATAAAGGTTGGAAGCTAGCGACACGTTCAATGGCATCCCAAGGTGGTGGCAATCATTTTGAGGAATTACAGAAAGACGAGGAAGGCTACCTCTGGGTGATGATTCATTCCGGAAGTCGTGGCCTTGGTGGTAGAGTATATATGTATTACAATCAACTGGCAAAGAATCTCAATGCCAAATACCACTCGAAGGTGACGGAAGATATGTACCTCCCATTCTTACCCAAGGGTACTCCTGAGTTTGATTCTTATCTCCGCGAAATGCAATATTGTCTGGAATGGGCACGCTGCAATAGACAGGAGATGATGAACAGAACTAAGGAGGTTTTATTGGAGGCTTTCTCAGGAGCTGAATTCTGTGAAGAGATAGATATCCATCACAATTATGTGGCTTTGGAGAGACATGGTGGATTAGATCTGTATGTTCATCGTAAAGGTGCAGTATGTACTGATGAGACCAGAGCAATCGAGGATGGTAGCAACTCATTCACTCCAAATACCGTCATTATTCCTGGTAGTATGGGTACATGCTCTTATATCTGCACTGGTATTCAGAGCGAAGCGGCTTTCAATAGTTGTTCTCATGGTGCAGGGCGTGCATTGTCGCGTACAGAGGCCAGACAACTCGACCTCAAAGCAGAAGTGGAGATGATGGATAAGATGGGCATTGTTCATGGTATCCGTAGCAAGCAGGATCTGGAAGAGTGTCCATCTGCTTACAAGGATATCAATCAGGTGCTGCAAGATGAGTCAGATTTGGTTAATCCTATTGTTAAACTCACGCCTATAGCAGTTTTAAAAGGATAAAATAAGAAGATATATGAATAAGATTATTAAGCTGATAGACGGCGGAGAGCTCGAGTGTTACGAGATTGAAAGCACTACACTACAGGAGAATATAGACAACTCATTACAGTTGGATACAACTGGTGTGTATCTTCAAATTGGTAATAGAAAAAGAAGAAACAAAACGCCAAAGACAAAAATACAAGATCGTCCAGAAGTTCGGTTGTTTGTAGAACATGCTCATTTCTTTTTTGAGCATTCTGAAGAAATAAGGCAGGATAGTCGAATGTTCCTTTCTCCCATACCTTTTAATAATGGTCTGGCCTATACTGGTGAATCAGGTTTCCAACATCCCACTCTTGGTGTGTATATTGAATGGTGGCTGAGCAATCAAGAAGTCCGATTGTTAGATGAAAAAGGAAGCAAGTGGTTAGTATGGTATCTTGCAGGTTCTCCATTAACACATGCCAATAGTTGTGGACTGGTTAGAGGCGATGGTATGATGATTTCAAAGAATATACCTGATTTCATGAAAGTAGTAAAAAACTTTTGGGTCATCAATAGGAGATATGATGAAGTCAAGCAAGGATACAAGTTCTTTTCTCTTTCAGAGGTTATCAATGAAATAATTAGAAAAGATATTCGACCACGAAAAGACGGGAAATAATGAGTTAAAGAACAATAACGTAATCTCAACACAGGCGAAGTATGAAACCTCGCCCGTATTGAGTATGAAAATTACAAATCTCCTTTGAACTTTTTAATGGGATTACCACGTTCGAGGGTGTTGTGATTCATCCAAACATCATGCGTCTGCTGCATTTGCTTTTCCTCCTCAATAGCAGAGAGTTTCAGAATGAGGCGCTCGTGTGCCAGTTTCTTATTCTGTACCTGAGA
>Ga0247610_10002659_pt1 | contig 20337 bp, 17 predicted proteins | sample 174DNAGHGhighgp2_FD_193483 | JGI IMG/M metagenome (GOLD analysis project Ga0247610, IMG submission 193483) | Sheep rumen microbial communities from Palmerston North, Manawatu-Wanganui, New Zealand - 1742 DNA GHGhigh gp2 | ecosystem: Host-associated > Mammals > Digestive system > Stomach > Rumen...
AGTAGTTTTTGCCATACATCTATTACAAGGATAACCATCTTCATCTTCTCCATTTTGATCTATATACCATCCTGCTCAATTTGCTACATTACTACAATAAGAAACATCAGTTATGATACCTCAACCTATATAACCTTGCACACATTGACCATTAATTCAGTTTCTCGCCATATAACACTCAGTATACTTCCAACACCAATCCGGAATATCACCTGTAGCAGCACATGGCCTATACCTCAAACACCAATCTGGACCATCTTCACCACTATTAAAATATGTTAGACATGTACTAAGGTCATTATCATCAATCTCCTCACATATCCATGATGTAAAATGATTAGACAAATAATTATGATCTAAACTTCCATCAATTCTAACATATGTGTCCCATCTTCTATCATAATACTTTCAATATCTTCAATCGCTACACATAAAAATTGAATCACTACATCAATTTTCACCAAGAAAAGGTTCACAACCATTTTTATCTTCATTACAAATAAATCAATAAGGGCAATGATACGCACAAGCTCAAGTACCGAAAACATCACATACATATTCTTCATTATTAAGAGGCACTACCGAATTATCATTAAGCAAAGCTCATTTTGGTAAATTTCATGAACATGAATACGTTTTAAATTGCCAATCTTGATACATATTGTTTCTATACCTATAAGTCCAAGAACAAGTATCCTTAAAATCATAAGAACCGTTAATAATAATTTCACTAGGTTCCGGCAAAAATATATCATGTAAAGAAAGTCGATATCAATAGTCAGTTTTTGGATAATCTATAGAGTAATTATAATTACTAAATGTTATTTCGCTATCTTCAAATAAATAGTCATTTAAGTTAAAAGTATCTTCACCAACTTGTGTCGCTCGATCTTGTCTACACATCTCACCACCATGATTATTAGACTTTAAACTTGTTTGATAACTATATACTGGTTGCATAATCTCTGTTTCAAATCAACTAGTATTAACAAATTTAAGACTATGTAAAACTCATCAGTAATAACAGAATGCCCAAGGAGACGGTCGTGGATCACTTCAATATCAGTGTTGCATTAAACTTAATTCACCATATCTATCATTTGACTCAATTACAACATTACGACATATCTCTATAATTTCTTCTTCATCACATTCTCAATCCTCATTAAGAATATATCCATCTTCACATACCGCCGGACAAAGGAATCAATCACATTTCCAAGTACATTTATGATCAGAACAATTAATATCGGTTCATGTAAAAATATGTACATCATCTTCACACATATACGCAACACTACTACATTGTGTTGTCGTAGACTTAGGTTTACAAGGTTTAACATCATCATCCTCATCGTAATCATAATAAGCCGCATCACAAGTCCATTCACATGCAGCTAAATTATTATTTTTATTAACATAATGCCATCCAGTAGAACCATTTGAATCTCAAATTATTACTCATGGACATGTTGGATAACTTCACGTACATTTATTTTCAACACATTTACCTTCACTTTCATTCCAAGTATAATTATTTTTACAACTATATGAACAAGCTTCATTCGTATCCTCACTATAATGATACTCTGTTACATCTGATGGTAAAACTCCAGGAGCATTCTCATTTGCACTACTAGGAATGCTACCTGTACACTTAACACATTTATTTGTACTCGAATTCCAGCTATATGTATCATTACATTTAAATGTACATGCCTTATTATTATTCGTATCATAAGTACAAGTCATATCATACGTAGGTGTAACTGATGAAAGTGTAGCATGTGCAGGAAGAGAATTACATGTACAGCCAGGAACATAACATCATCTACTTTCACTCCATTGTTGTCCAGATTCACAAGTATATTCACAAGAATTTAACTCAGTCTTATTTACATGCTTCCATGCTTTGGGTGTATAATTTACACTATAAAAATAAGGATTTCAAAATCTACCAAGATCAGATTTTTTATCTCAAATACCACAACTAAATGTACAAGATTCAGTACCAAAACTTAATACACCATTATTACAGCTATAAGGAATACTACATGATCAATCTAATCAATCTACTGTCTTAAAAGCCTGACCTCCTGATCCATCAGAAACAACACCAATTGAATATCAACTAACATTTGTTGGTCAACATGAATTACCCATTTCCATTTTTCTGTAGCATACTTCAGGACCAGTCATCGGATTATAATTAGTATACTCAACTATACCATTGTTACAAATAATATCTGCTTTACATTCATATTGATATGAATCTACTCATGTATAAGTTCTCTTTACATCATGAAGTACCACTCATCAATTAAAATCATTTAATATCGTATAACCATCAAGATATGTTCAAGAATTACACTTATATTGACATGCATCAGACATTAATGGAACCTGAAATTCTCAAAGTTGACAATTCGCAACTCCCGTACAAGAATAACTTCCATCTTGAGTAGTTCATGTTTTTACAGCATCAGCATCACTACCACTAGGAACCCCTGGAAAATTATAACCACTAATTTCTTTAGCTTCACATCATTTAGGATCACAATACCGCATTCAATCATGATTTACTGGAACATATCATTCTATACATACTTTCGTACATAACTCACCAGCGCTACAAGCTACATCTAAATGATCAGAATCAAATAAACGTCACACTATAATATCATTTGTGAATCAATCTGTATTACATGTTCTATCAATAAGAGAATCGGATGCTCATATCAACGAAAAATCACAATGATTTTGCGCTCAACGACCATCACAATTATCACCAATAGGCTCTTTTTTACATTCTACTACTTTTCAATCTTCAGTTTGACATGACCGATGAACTCTACCATCCTTATCAACAAAATATGCTCATGTTCATTCTATTACTTTTCATTCAACACATGATCATGAATAAGTATAACTATCTCCTCAGCATACCTTCTTAACATCTCCACATTGTGGACTAGAAGATCAATCTCAACCACATACCTCTCAACATGTAGATCCACCATACAAAGAACTCCATCATGTTCAATTACATGAACATAAACATACCGATCCTCCATTATTCTCAGCTTTTATAACTCATTTTGTAGTTGTATTACAATCAACATCACTTCATTCAGATAAAACTAATGATCATGATCATCATATTCTTAATTTTGCAAGACTATGTGCCTTGTTAGAATTAACAACCATTCACCTTTCCGAAACTACTGCAAATGTATTATCTCTATTTAGCCACCCGTTATTAACATCATCTGTCCATAAAAATGAATTATTCGCATTCACATTAGAGTTATTTCCAAGTGCTACAGACGCATTTCCAATAACATTATTACTAAATCACATTGCAACAGAATAATCTCAAGAAATTGAATTATTTTCTCATCAAGCAATACTAGATCGATTTCATTCTATTTTATTACCAGATCATCATGCAATAGTATTATAAGATCCACTTTCTATACGATTATTTATACCTCATCATATTGTTGACCAAGAACTTCCTTTTATTTTATTTCTTTCTCATGCTATTATTACATTATATTCTGAAGCATCTAAAATTCTATTTCATTCTCATCAAAGAATGGTATTTCATACAACATCAGATGCTTCTGTAATTTTATTAGGATTAGTGTTACTATTATTTATCATAAAATTATAACCCGTTGTTTCAATCCTAGCAAAAGTTCACTCATTCGTAAGTATTACTCTACTACTATCATCACTATTAATATTCTGACGAAATATTACTTTTTCAATATGTTGAACTGCATTTGACAAATCTGACTTAATATTCAATTCAGCAGCAAATACAAGCACCAACGAAAATGTTGCAATAAATACTCATAAAACAACTAATAATAATCTTGTCCTTTGTGATTTCATCAGACAAATCATAACAAATAAAAGCTTTTTAATTAAAGTAAGTATATACCTTTACTACTAAATTATATTCAAAAAAAAAATCCTGTCAAATTTTATAAGACTTTTTCAATTATAATTTCTTAGTTAAACAACTAAAAAATATTAAATTTAACATCCTAAGATAGGATTATACAATATCCTTTTTAATTTCTATTTAATAAATAAGAATTCTTAACTCAAATCTTAAAATTTTTTCTTAATTTTAAAAATAATGAAAACATTCATTCTCATGATCTATTTTCTTGCGAATATCTACTTAAATCAATATCATTTTTTTCTACTAAAGAAAAATATTTCATAAAACTATTATAATTTCTTAAATTTTTTCAAAATGAAGAAGGGAACATTCTGGCCAAAAATTTCAGTAATTTTCAATCAATATCATACATTATTGTATTATTTGCAAACGAAATATTGCTCTCTGATATTTGATTTTTTAAATAGGTTACAAGTTCATACTTATAAATTTCATTTAAAACTCTAACATCAGAAATTTCTTCTTCTATATTTTCCATATCTCAAACAATTTTTATATCATCTATAAATATTCACGAAAACGTTGCCACTTTTCACCCATTTTTTGAAAATCTAACAACCTTTTCTCATTCAAACTCTAGTTGAACTTCAGACTGTGGAAATACTAAAAATAATCTTCATTCTGGTGTCATAATAAACAAATTTTCCTTTCTATCGTTTTTTGTTGATGGATAAGATATACTGCAATTTTCCGTTAATTTTTTCGTTAAATTTGGAATTATCTCATAATCATTATTTCATTTAAATCATTTTATTTGAATGTATGCATCACTCTTTTTTACTTCTTCACTTACTCACTCCATAATAATTTTATAATCCATACTTTCTATAAATCATTTAACATCAGGTGCATCTGGATATAAATAAAATACTCAGGACAACAAAATAAAAAAACTAAAAATCAATCAAAGAACTTGTAATAAATACTTTCGCCTACTCTTCATTTTAGTAGTTCACCATATTCACAACAATATTAATCATAAGAAAACAAATAATTCATGAGAAATATTTAATATTGGACGAAAAAAAACATGAGCAAATAAATAAACATTTCCATATATCAAAACATTTCTTATAAGTTCGTATTTTCTATCTGGTTCGTATTGAATTGAATAATAATAAAAATAAGAGACACTAGTTAATAAAAACAACAACCGATATCTAAGAAGAATATCAATAAAAGATTCTTTTATTACAAAAACACAAAACAAATAAATCAACACCCATACAACAATATATTGTAAAATTTGTATTGATTGCTGTCTTCTCATGTTTTACTACCTATATAAATTTAACTTATTATTATTTTTTCTAATTGAGAATTTTTCTCCAAAAACTTTGATAATTTTAATTCATCATTAGTATATATCATAACTAATTTTTTTTCAGTTTTTATAACTTTTCATCATTCATCCAAACAAAAATCTTGAACATAATTAATTTTTTTAATACTTATCGCAGTACCTGATTTTAATAAAGAAATTATCACTCTCTTTAATTCCCTAGTCGTTCAACTATAACTATATATACTATAATTCATCCAACATTACGTAATAATAAAATTCTAAACAGAATTTAATATTTTTTTATAAAAATTCAATTCAATACAAATTAAATAATTCAATGTTCATCTAATCACCTCTTAAGAGTATCACGATCATTTGAATAAAACATAGCCATTTCTGGAGTTATTTTTCACTGCATAACCAAACGTACTAAATCATCTTCTAATAGTTGCATTCAGTTAGCTCTATATGTATACATAACATTTTTAAGTTGATTCATTTTATTTTCACGTATCGTATTTTCAACAGCAGTATTGTTCAATAAAATCTCATGAGCTGGAATCATTCAACTTCAATCAGATTTTTTAAGTAATTTTTGAATAATTATAGCTGTCAAATTTTCAGAAATTTGATTTTTAATTGTAGGTTGTTCATCAACAGGAAACATTGAAATAATTTTATTTACAGTTTGTTCCGCCGATCTAGAGTGAATAGTTGTCAATACCAAATGTCATGTTTCAGCTAAAGCTACAGCATGTCTTAATGATTCAGGATCCCTTGTTTCTCAAAATAAAATAACATCTGGTCTTTGTCTCATAGCATATTTCATTGCCGAAGAAAACGAAACAACATCTTTACCTAACTGTTTCTGTTCAAAAATTGCTTTTTTAGGCTCAAAAATATATTCTATAGGATCTTCTATGGTAATAATATGACATGCCCTATTCATATTAATTTCTTCAATCATTGCCGCCAATGTTGTTGATTTTCATGATCATGTTGGTCATGCAAGAAACACGATTCAACTAGTTTTTTTAGTTAAAGATTTCAAAATCTCTGGTAATCATAAACCATCGATTGTTGGAATCTTTTCCTCCAATAATCTGGCTACTATCATTTTATGTCATCTTTGACGAGAAATATTAATTCTATAACGACGACCATGAACAGAATAACCCAAATCACAACTCAAATCACGATCAAACATAGCCTTATCTTCACTTGACATTAATATCGAAGATATAGCTTCTAATGTAGTATCCTCCAATTTTGGAGCTACGGTTACTCTATGAGCTTCTCAATATATTCTAATCGCCGGCTCTTCTCAATATGTAAGATAAATATCTGAACTATTATTTTCAACCATTAATTGAAATAGATATAACATATAATCTTGTGGATTAAGCGTTGTTCCATTAGAAAGAACTACAGACCCATCTCACAATGTTAAATCTGATAAAGTACCTCAACTATTCTCAACAACACTATTTTCTCAAGTAGAAACATTTCCACCTGCAGTTTGAGTAAATCATGTACCATTTTGTACATTTGTGTTGTTTATTAAATCATCCATTTTTTATTTTTTACGTATAAAAAGAAATAACTCTCATACATATTATAATGAAAAATCTTTTCTATGCAAAAATTTCAAGACTTTTTTAAATTTATTTTTTATCAAAAACATCACACAAACATTTTTAACTTGCATTTTTATAGTAATTTATCTATATTTATTGGGTAATACAAACTTGTATTTTTTAGAATTTCATATAAATAAATAATGCCCACTCTTATTACAATCCTCCTCGTTATATGAGGAGTAATTATTTGATGAATTGGATGATTTTTCGGTTATAAGAAAACTATGACAGAAAAAGCTCTCAAATTTAAAGAAAGAATGGCAAGAGCAAAAGAAATCGAAGAAGAATTATTAGATGAAGCTAAAAAGAAAGCAGATCAACGCTTAGTAGAAGCCGAAAAAAAAGCAGAAAAAATTGAGGAACAGCGCTTAGCTAAAATGGAAGAAATTCAAAACCGCCTCCTAGACAGAGAAGAAAAAATGGAACAAAGATTAGAAAAACTCGAAGAAGAAAAGAAAAAAGTTCTTGATCTGCGCCAACAAGCAGAAAACATTGTAAAACAACAAATGGAAAAATTATCTGAAATTTGAAAATTATCACCAAAAGAAGCAAAAGATCAGATTTTTGCAATGATAGAAAAAGAACAAGCTGCAGAAATTGAACGCTTTGTTGAAAAATATAAAACCATTAAAACAGAAGAAGCCGAAAATGAGGCTGCAAAAATTATCGTACAATCCTTACCAAAATTAGCCACACAAAACATAGATGAATTTACAACAAGAACTGTCGATTTACCAAACGAAGAATTTAAATGAAAATTAATTTGAAGAGAATGAAGAAATATATCTTTTTTTGAAAAAACAACATGAGTTGAATTAATAATTGACGATACTCCATGATGTGTAAAATTATCTTCTTTTGATCATGAAAAAAGATTTATCGCCGCTCAAACTTTAGAGAAACTAGTAAAAGACTGAAGAATTAATCCTATGTATATTGAAAAAATTTATAATCAAGTAGTAGCTGACTTAGAACAGACATTTATTGATAAATGAAAAGAAGCACTAAATATTTTAAATCTTCCTATGATGAATCCAGAAATAGTAAAGACTATATGACAATTTTTTCTACGTTTCAGTTATTGACAAAGTTTATGGCAGCATTCAGTTGAAGTTGCTAAAATTTCCGAAGCTATAGCCATAGAAATATGACTTGATCCTATCATAGCAAAAAAAGCATGACTTTTACATGATGTTTGAAAAATCCTTTCTACGACATGAGAGTCTCATACAAAATTATGAGCTGATCTACTTAGAAAACGATGAATGGATCCTATCATAATTAATGCCGCAGAATCTCATCATTATGATGTTGCGATGACTCATCCTATTTCTTGGATAGTTGCAGCAGCCGACGCTATGTCTGCATCTCGTCCTGGTGCTAGATTTGACACCAAAGAACTATTCATAGAAAAAATGTGAGAACTTGAAAAACTTATCACAGAAGTAGAATGAGTAGACAAAGTACACATCATGCAAGCATGAAGAGAAATAATGGTATATGTTAACCCTGCTGACATATCTGATCAAGAAGTTGAAAAAGTTTTAGAAGAAATATGAATCAAAATCGAAGATCAATTAGATTATCCGTGAATTATTAGAATTTCATGAATAAGAGAAACTAAGATCATCCAATATTTAAGATAAAAAATATTTTAATTAATAGCTTAAAGCATGTATCCTTATTTCGAATTGTTTTGAAAAGAAGTTTCAGTTGTACTTATAGGTATTATTATTTCATTTATTATATTTTTAATCACATCTCGAAATTTAACAAAAAAAAATCATCAAGATTTTTTAAAACTATTTTATCGACTTCCTGGTTGGATAATTTTATCTTATATTTTATGACGCTATATAACATTTTCATTAGAAACATGAATCTATTTCCCATCTTCTATTTCAAATATAATCACAATATTAAGCCCCCAAAATTTTAATTTTCATTTTGTTGGATTGCTTATTGCTTCACGGATATGTTCTGTATTGTTTTTTTCCAACATAAAAAGAACTGAGAATAAAAAAATCCGAATAGATATATTATTTATATCCATCGCAAATGCTTTAATTATCCTATGACTATTCCTTACTTTATGAGACACTATCATATGAAAACAAACAGATAGTATATTTGCAATTCGTGCTTTATCAGACAATAGTGCACTAACCAAATTTGATTGAGTATATCCAATATGATTATTTATGTCATTCTGAATATTAATCATACATATCATAATAACAGTGCTAAGTATAGTACTTAAAAAAAATTGATTATGAATGCGAGGAATCATATGAATACTAATAGTTCTAAATATAGTTTTTCTATTCCAATCTTATCCAAGATATTGAGTAATATCATTTTTGTGAATATCATTTGATATAAAGCAATATTTATCTTTTCTTGTAATTATTAATTGCATAATCACAGCACAAAAACGAGAGAAGAAAAGATTTTAGTAAAAAATTAACAAAAATTTATGAAATTCTTCTTTTCAAAAACAGATAGTTTATACAAAATTTTTAAAGCTCTAGAAAGAATACCATCACATAGAGATGTCGAGATTTTTATAGATCCTGAACATTCTCTATTTGAAAATGAATGGCGATGACAACAGATAAAAGAAATTTTAGAAAAAAAACAAATTAACGCCACATTTGTTACAAAGAATAAAAAGAATAGAGATTATCTAAATTCTTTATGATTTAATGTTAATTACGAAAACAAAAGACGCTTAGAAAACGCTATAAATATTATCTATCTATTCTTTTTTAATATTAAAAAATTTCACCTACATACATATGAAAGTAAAAAATACTTATTCATTTTAATATTTTTCTTCGAAATATTACTTATATTATGAATTTTTTGGTTTATTATATCATTAATTATTCCAAGCGCATCAATAGTTATACAACCATCTGAACACAATGAAACAATCATGTACAATGTACGTTACTACCCATATAACAACCCCTTATCATCAATTGAAACAAGATTTTTATACGTTCCGTATTATACCGGTCATATAGATTATAAATATGATTTAACAATATCAACAGCTAATAGTAAATATATTTCCAACCCATCATATGGAAAAATCAAAATTTATAATAAAAAAGAAAAAGAATATAAACTAGTAAAAGATACACAATTTATCACAGACAACTGACTAATATTCCGCGCCAATGAAGATTTTACACTATCTACATGAAGTAAAGCAAATCCATCAGAAACAATTATAACAGTTGTTGCTGATGAATATGACCAAAACTGAGATTTAATAGGTATTCGTTGAAATATAGCATTCAAAACACAAATGTTAATAAAAAAATTAGATGAATCCTACCTTTCAAAAGATATTTGGGCAGAAAGTATTGAAAATTTTGTATGATGAGAATCTGAATCAGTATGAACAGTAAGCGATAAAGATATTGAACAACTAAAAGAAAAATTGATCAATCAAGTATACGATAAAAAAATGGAAACCGTAAGCCAAAACTTTCCTATATCTGGATGATTTGTTTTACCTTTTGAATCTATAACAAAAACAACAGTCAACAATGTGGAAATAATGAATAAAAGTTGAGACAATTCACCAACAATAAAATGAACAGCTTACGTAACATATAATTACATTTATGTAATGCGAGATGATTTATATCAAATATTTATGACTTATATACAAGAAAGACAATCTGAAAATAACTTAACAACTAAAATAGATTCCAGTACTGTTCAATTTTTAAAAGATTCAAACACAACAAACCAAAACGAAATCAAGAAAAATGGTGAAATATATTCAATAACAACCCAAGTTGATACTATCGAAACATATGACTTCAAAAATGATCCCAAACAAATATTTTCAGAAATAAAAGATAAAATTTCTTGAATGGATGTAGATAATGCTAGAAATTTAATTCTATCTACATACGATGAAATATGAAGTGTAAAAATATCTTTACCATTACGATATAATTCGATACCTATTGTTAAATCCAGAATTAAAATAAATTATAAATAACTAAACTTGCAATTATTTCATTCTTTTATACATTCTAAAACAGCTAAAAAATCTAATTTATATACAAATATATAAATAATGCCTAAAAATCTTGTTATAGTTGAGTCTCCTGCTAAATCAAAAACTATTACAAAAATCCTTTGACCAGATTTTGAAGTTAAGGCATCATTATGACACATAGTTGAACTACCTAGAAATGGAAAATGAGTAGATATTGAGAATAATTTCAAACCGCTATACCAAGTAAATCCTGAGAAAAAAAAAGTAGTTACAGAATTAAAAAAACTAGCAAAAAATGCAGAAAAGATATGGTTAGCAACCGACGAAGATCGCGAATGAGAAGCCATTGCGCGACATGTTGCAAATCAATTATGATTACCGTTAGATAAAACACCTAGAATTGTTTTTCATGAAATTACTGAAAAAGCAATTAAAAATGCAGTTCAAAACCCTAGAGTTATAGATATGAACCTTGTAGATGCTCAACAGGCTAGATCCGTGCTAGATTATCTAGTATGATTTGAACTTTCACCAGTTTTATGGAAAAAAGTTGTATGATGAATCTCAGCATGAAGAGTTCAGTCTGTAGCGGTTCGCTTAATTGTAGAAAGAGAAAGAGAAATAGAAAAATTTAACACCACATCATCATTTAAAACTGTTGGAACTTTTTCGTGAAATTCTAAAAAAAAGTTTCCAGCAACATTAAACATAGAATTTAAAAATTCTGAAGATGTTACTCCATTTCTTGAACATTGCAAAAACGCAAAATTTCTAGTGTCAGATATAGAAAAAAAACCAGGGAAAAAAACTCCTTCCGCACCTTTTACAACATCTACATTACAACAAGAAGCAAGTAGAAAATTATGATTTTCTGTTTCTCGCACAATGCAACTTGCTCAAAAACTATATGAATCATGAAAAATTACTTATATGAGAACTGATTCTGTAAATCTATCACAAGATGCAATAAATGCAGCAAAACAAGAAATAATAAAAAATTATTGAGAAATATATTCAAAACCAACCACATACCAAACAAAATCAGCTTGAGCTCAAGAAGCTCATGAATGTATTAGACCCGCACATTTAGAAATTCGCAACGCCTGAGATGATGCAGCTCAAAAGAAACTCTATGATTTAATATGGAAAAGAACTATTGCTTCTCAAATGGCTCCGGCAACAATAGAAAAAACCATTGTGACCATAGACATATCGTGAATTAAAAACAAATTCATTGCTGAATGAGAAGTTATCACATTTGATGGTTTTTTAAAAATATATTCAGAATGAACTGATGATGATGAATCTTGAGATTCCATTCTATTACCAAAATTAGAAAAATGAGAAGATCTCTTAATGTCTAAAATAGTCTGCACTGAAAAATTCAAAAAACACCCACCAAGATATACTGAAGCCAGTCTTGTAAAAGAACTTGAAAAAAAATGAATTGGACGCCCTTCAACTTATGCATCAATTATCACAAAAATTCAAGATAGAAAATATGTAGTAAAAGAAAATAGAGATTGAGAAAAAAGGGAATTTATAGAAATAATTCTAGAAGAATGAAATATCTCTCAAAAAACTAAAAGTCAAAATAGTTGAGCAGAGAAATGAAAACTTTTTCCTACTCAATCATGAAGAGATGTTACAGATTTCTTAATCCAAAATTTTAACAATATTATGGACTATAATTTTACAGCATCTGTAGAAACCGACTTTGATAAAATTGCTGAAGGTAAAATTAAATGGATAAAAATGATGAATGATTTTTATTGACCATTTCACGATGATGTAGTAAAAGCGCAATGAGTAGAAAGAATCATATCCGAAATCATACTATGAAAAGATCCAAAGACTTGAAAACCTGTAATTGCTAGAACATGAAAATATGGACCATTTATCCAAATATGAAATACTGACGATCCAGACAAAAAATATGCTAATATACCTAGCGATAAATCTCTCGAAACAATAACTCTAAATGAAGCTTTAGAATGTTTTTCTCTTCCAAGAGAAATTGGTGAATATGAATGAGAAATAATCACTGCTGCAATCTGAAGATTTTGACCTTATTTAAAATATAAAGATATTTTTGCTTCCATCCCAAGAAACCCTGAAGAACCACTAGATCCACATACAATCACATTAGAACAGGCCATCCCGATTATTCAAAAAAAATTAGAATTCGAAAACAATAAAAATATCAACCAATTTGAACACCAATGAGAAAAAATAGAAGTATTAAATGGTCCTTATGGCCCTTATATAAAATATAATAAAAAAAACTATAAAATTCCAAAATGATGAAAAGATGCTACAGACTTAAAATTAGAAGATTGTATAAAAATCATATGAATAACTAATGATAAAAAATGAGCTAAAAAAGCAAATAAAAAAAATACAATATCAAAAAAATAGTTTATCGTAACCTATTCAAATATGGATTGAATTAATGATATAATTAGGAAAAGATTATCATTACAACATCGTTGAAAAAATATGATCTGATCTTTGACATTAAACGAAATAAAATCTTATCTAAAAATTCCAAAGACAGACCCCGAAACAGAAGATGAAATACTAACATGATACGTCAAATATGAAACACTTTTTATCAAGACATCAAGCCAACACCTAAAAATTCAAATTTTTAAAGAAAAATCTTTAATTTTAAATAAAATTAATCAAAAATTATCAGAAATCGGATATAGAATACAAATACATGATATTATTCTAAAATAATATTTATCACTACCTATCTAGCTAATGCCATTCAACCTATTACAATTTATCATAATCATTTCTGCTATTATCTTTTTTCTATTTTGAATAGATTTACTTAAGCGTAAAAAAGCGACAATTCTTCATTTAATAGTTTTTATATGAGGTAGTCTTCTACTAGTGCTATTCTCATTTAACATGAATGCATTAAACAGTTTTTGATCATTTTTTTGAATTGCAAGATGAGCAGATTTACTAGTTTATATTGCAATAATTATATTAGCTTATTTCTATATATCACTATTAAATTCAGTAAATAGACAAGAGATAAAACAAACACAAATTGTAAGAGAAATATCAATAAGTAACGCTATATGAAGTCTTTGAAAGTCAGAAACTATATTTATCATACCAGCATACGGCGAAAAAGATGCCCCAATAAAAATAATTTGAGAAATTTTATCCCAATGATATGGAGTTATTTTAGTAGATGACGGTAAAAACGAAGATTTAACAGAAAAACTACATTCAAAATATAAAGGAAAATCAATCGTTACTATAAAACATATTGTTAATCTTTGACAATGATGATGACTAGAAACATGAGCAGAATATATAAGAAAATTCTGAAAAAACATCAAATATATTGTTCACTTTGATGCAGATTGACAACATAGATTAGAAGATTTAAAAGAATTCCAAAAAGCCTTTGAAGAAGATCCTGATTTAGAAATCGTTTTATGATCAAGATTCTTAGGCTCAACTGTAAACATGCCTAAATCAAAGAGAATTACCCTAAAACTTTGAATTTTATTTACGACAATTTTTAGCTGAATAAAATTAACAGACACTCATAACTGATATAGGATGATGAAAAAAGAAACATTAGATAAAATCCATATAACAATGAATAGAATGGAACATGCATCTGAAATATTAGATATAATAAAACATAAAAAAATTAAATATAAAGAAGTTCCAATTGTTGTGATATACTCTGATTATTCTATGTCAAAATGACAAAAAATAAGCAATGGATTCAAAATAGTAAAAAATTTAATATACAAAAAAATATTCTTTAGATAAAATCTAATTTTTAATGATAGCTTTTTCTGTTTTTTGAATAAATATATATCGATACTGAATTTTCTATTTAATAGGTTTCTTTTTAGCTTATTGTTTTTTATACTTTATATGAAGAAAAAAATATTTTCAAAAGTTTACAAAATTACAAAATTTATTAGAAAATGATTTAGAAAATTTATTTATAGTTTTAATTTTATGAGTTTTATTCTGATGAAGAATTTGACATGTTCTTATTTATGACTTTCAATTTTTCATAAATAATCCACTAGATGTTTTCAAAATTTGGAAATGATGAATGTCTTTCATATGATGAATTTTATGAGTTATACTATGAATAATCATTTTCACGCAAAAGAAAAAATTTTCAAAAAAAGAACTTATAATTCTATTAGATCTATTAGCTTGTATATTACCACTATGTATAGCTTTCTGAAGACTATGAAATTTCTTAAATCAAGAATTGTATTGAATCATATTTAAAAATCAATTTTGACGAACTGAATGAACAATAAAAACTTTAACCTCATTAGGATTCTTACATGTTTACGATAAAATTGACTCATCACTTAGAATTAATACAAATTTCCTTTCTATTATATTTGAGTGAATTCTATTATTCATTACTTTAATAACAATTTTTATAAAAGAGATCAAAAATAATAAACGAAAGATCTGAAAAGTCTGAATAATATTTTTACTACGATATAGTACAATAAGATTCTTACTTGAATATATTAGACAAGATTCTCAATCAGAATTTATATGACCTTTTTCAAAAAGCCAACGATTTTTTATAATATTCATCATAATCGGTATAACTACATGAATCTATCTATATCACCATCCTAAAGAAAATTTAGAAAATAAAAAAAATAATGACTAAAAAGGACTACGATGAAATTTTCACAAAACTTTTAAATCTTTTTCCAAATCCAGATACTGAGTTAAATTTTAAAACACCATTTCAGTTACTTGTAGCCGTTATGCTATCTGCTCAAACCACAGATAGACAAGTAAACATAGTTACTGATAAACTTTTTTTAAAAGTTAAAGATCCAAATGATATTTTGAAATTTTCTGAAGGAGAACTAGAAAAACAAATTTCCTCTGTGAATTACTATAAAATGAAAGCCAAACATATCTGAAAAACTGCTAAAAAATTAATTGAATTATCTAGCGATAAAACAACAAAATTAACTAAAAATGAAAAAGAGTGCTTAAATAAATATTGATATTATTTACCCGAAAATATTGAATGACTAACAAAACTTCCATGAGTATGAGAAAAAACAGCAAAAGTAATTCTCTACGTACGATATAAACATGATTTAATAGCAGTAGACACACATGTACACAGAGTTACTAACCGTTTATGAATTGTAAAAACTAATGAGCCATTAGAAACATCAAAAGAAATAGAAAAAATTATTCCAAAAAAATGGAAAAGAATTGCACACCATAGTTTAATTCTTTTTTGAAGATATTATTGCACTGCAAAAAAGCCGAAGTGTAACAACTGTGTTCTAAAAAAATGGTGCAAAAATCTCATTTCAAAACAAGAACCAATTTCCAAACCTTAAAATTAATCTTAATTTAAACTCCAATTTATCAAACTAATCCCATTTTCTTCCAAATATTTATTTGTTTTAGAAAATGGTTTACTTCCAAAAAATCAGCGATCAGCTGAAAATGGAGAAGGATGGGCTGAACAAATTATATAATGTTTATTTTCATCTATGAAATTTTTCTTTTGCTGAGCAAAAGCTCACCATAAAATGAACACCAAATGCTCTTTTTTTTCAGATAAAACTTTAATAACCGCATCTGTAAAAATCTGTCGTCATATATCCTTATGAGAATTTGGAGTGTCTTTTCTAACTGTCAAAGTTGCATTCAAAAGGAATACTCATTCTTGTGTCCATTTTGTCAAATTACCAGATAATGGCGGAGTTAATCATAAATCTGATTTCATTTCTTTATAAATATTCCTAAGTGATGGAGGAATAGTTATTCAATCTTGTACTGAAAAACATAATCAATGTGCCTCTCATTCTCAATGATAAGGATCCTGTCATATTATCACTACTTTTACCTTATCAAACGGCGTTTTATTAAAAGCATTAAAAATCTGATTTCATGCTGGATAAATTATTTTTCACTCAGCCTTTTCTTTTTGCAAAAAGTCTTTTATTTTCTCAAAGTACGGCTTTTGAAATTCATCTCGAAGTACTTCTTTCCAACTAGATTCAATTTGTGGATCTATCATATTTTAAGTATAAACACTAAATACTTCATTGATCATAATGAAACAATTTCTTTAATAAAAACTGTTCAAAACGAATTATCGGATTTATAATATATCTCAAAAGAAAATACCTTAAAGGTCTAAACATAAACAACAACGGCAACAAAATTCAAATTCAAATTCATGCAACTATATCACTAGGCCAATGAACAAGAGTTAAAATTCTAGAAATCGTCATAACCAACGATATAAATATTAAAACAATTCAACTTAAAGTAAAAAATTTCTTTTTGCTATAAATTCACCACAACAGCGTTGTAACCGCGAAACACATAGAAACTACAGCATGATCTGAAGGGAAAGAACTAACGGGTAAAACCTCATGCAATAAAGTTTCTCAAGTATTTACTTGATTTAAAACAACTATTGGCCTTTCTTTATAAAAGAACATTTGAATCAAAATATTAATCAAAACAGCCAAAAAAGTTGAAAAAAATATAAATAATGCTCATTGTTTTAATAATGTTTTTTTCTTATAAATAGCATAAATATAAAGTATTATAAGAAAAATAGGATAAACTATTACAAAGATATCTGCAAAAATTGGTGCTAAATCTCAAATCCAACTATATTTCATTTGAATATCAATTCAATAATTCAAAATATTCATTCATCGCGAAGGCTCTACAAGGTGAATTACGTCCATAATACAACACACAAAATTAAAAAAATAACGAATAATAATAAATTATTGCTATAATACTTCAAGTTAAGAATAAATCATATAACTACAAATCATAAACCGTTATTCAATCATCCGAAAATGTTTGACTAGATCAGGCAAAATCATCAGTTAATCAAAAAGGATTGTTATTTGGATAATCTGTAATAACATTAACAATTCAAGTTGTAATACAATTAACAATAGCTCAAACTTTTACAAAAATATACTTTGCCGAATATTGCTCAGCATTTTGTAACCTAAAAATCCTCAATATTGTTGGTCATATAAAAAGCAACATAACTGTCAAAAAAAGTCAAATAATCATATATCTTATCCCATTTCGTGCAGACTTCACTTTTAAATCATCTCATCTAGAAAAAATAAACAAAAAAATAGCATAAAAAAAAGCCCATATACATCAAACCAATATAACAAGTACTATCAATGCAAAAACACACAGAATCACATCTGCTGGATTAGGAGAAATAATATTACTACATGCATTTTCCATAGAAAATGGGTTAAGAAATAGTACAAAAAAACTTAGCAAAAACTAAGATCATGATTTTTCACTCTTAGGAAGAGCTTTTCTTTCAACTTCTTTATAAAATTTTCTAAACATATCATCATTAGTTGATTTGAACAACAACTTAGCAACTCTTTCTGAAGGTTGCGCTCATTTTGATATCCAGCTCCTTATACTATCAACATCAGCTTCAAAAATATGTTTCAATGGATCATATGATCATAAAACCTTTAAATGTCCACATTGTGCTGGTTTTGTATGCTCAGTAAGAACAACTCTATAAAAAGGTCTCTTTGATCTTCATTGTCTAGAAAGTCTAATAACTAACATGCTTAACTCTAAAAAACATAAATAAAACTTAACAACAATACACCAAACTACTTTAATTTTTCTCTCGAAGTATGTTCCGTATGCTTTTTACAATGTTTACAATACTTATTCACAGCTAATTTAGGAGTTGTTGCTTTATTAAGAGACGTGAAAAAATTTGTTGCTTTACATACAGGACAAACCAATGCAACAGTAATAACTCCACCCTTCTTTTTTGCCATAATTTACGTAATAAACACAAATAAAATATTTGAATGACGATAGATGATCATAACTTGGCTCTGGGTAGACTCGAACCACCGACCTCACCCTTATGAGAGGTGCGCTCTAACCTGCTGAGCTACAGAGCCATAAAAAACAATACAATACAAATCGGTGAGGGTGGGATTCGAACCCACGAAGCCTGTTACAGCTTGACTCGTTAGCAGTGAGTTGATTTCAGCCTCTCATCCACCTCACCAAATCACCAATTTGTGGAATCAATATACAGAATTACTATTGTATTTCAAGAGAAAAAAAATAGAAGAAAGTATCAATTCAGCATAAAATACAATTTTACATTATCCAATATATCATGGCAGAAGAAGTTGTATGAATTATTGAATCTTGAGAATCTTGATCGTCATTAAAAGAATGAATCACAGAAGCTGATGTACAAAGAGTTCAAGAAAATGCGCGTCAAGCAAAAAAAGTAGCTCAACAGTTAAAACAAGACAAAAAACAAAACAATCAACTTGCAAACTTCTTAAGCTTTTTATTAAATGAAATTACAAACGAAAATATAATAAAATGATTATATGATACCTTTTTTATAACAATTGACCCCAAAACTAATATTCCTTATTTTCGCAAAAGTATGAATAACATAATTGTAGTATGATTATTTTATCCATTTTTTATAAATCAAGCCCAAAAAACTTGAATATCTCATTATTATGAATCCTTAAATTGAGCGTGAAAAAAAAATATTAATGATTACTTATTATTTTTGCAAGATCTATCTGATCATTACCACGACAATATACCAATCAATCAAACAAGTTTTATAAATTTATTAGTTGAAATATTTAAAGAATTTTTGCCATCTAATCTTGATTTGGACAGAATATGAGATGTAGATAGTGAATACAGAGACATAATACAAAAAAAACTATATCTCGAATCTTCAGACACATAAAAACTAAAATCATAGTAAATTTAATATAAAAAAGTCCAAAATTTTTTGACTTTTTTTACATTTTTATGTATCATTTAACATGAAAATTTTATATACTTCATAACAATTATGACAAATCCTGAGGTTATAAGTCAGTGAGAACGTAGAAAATACCGAGAAAGTTTAAAAAGGAACGGTGAAGAATTTAGAAACCAAGAAAATAATAACATAAATGATAAAGATGAATTTACTGAAGAATTATTAAAACAAAGTGAAAATTTACAAGAACAATTAAAAGCAGAACAGGAACGCGCAAGGGTACAACAATCTACAATAGAAGAATTAAACTGATCCATTAATGAGATACAAACAAGTCTTGATTGAATACAAAACAATCTAAATTCTCTTAATCTTTCTGGTAACAACACTAATAATCAAACTACTCCTGAAACAAATCCTAGTGACCAAACTACTCCTGAAACAAATCCTAGTGATCAAACTCCTCCTGAAACAAATCCTAGTGACCAAACTACTCCTGAAACAAATCCTAGTGATCAAACTACTCCTGAAACAAATCCTAGTGATCAAACTACTCCTGAAACAAATCCTAGTGATCAAACTACT
>Ga0247610_10002660_pt1 | contig 20335 bp, 15 predicted proteins | sample 174DNAGHGhighgp2_FD_193483 | JGI IMG/M metagenome (GOLD analysis project Ga0247610, IMG submission 193483) | Sheep rumen microbial communities from Palmerston North, Manawatu-Wanganui, New Zealand - 1742 DNA GHGhigh gp2 | ecosystem: Host-associated > Mammals > Digestive system > Stomach > Rumen...
CAGCGAATACTCCTCCGGATCTGCTGCATACACCGGCAGGTATCCTAATACCTCCGTAATACTTAATGCCACAGTAATAAGCCCTGCCAATAATCTTCTGTTCCCTTTGTTACGCATCCGCCGTTTCTCCTTCCAAGCTATTAAACATAGACATATCAAAATTGTAATCTCGTCTATTTTCAATTTTTCATTATAGTCTTATTCAAACCTCCGTCTATGGCATTTGACAAAATAGACATTTTTATGTCGGAATTATCATTCTTTATGCATTATACCCTCTGACCTCCGGCAAAAAACAAGGATGATTCTGACAGTGTAGAGTACTCTCTGATCGAAAATATGACCTCACAAAGATCAAACGGTTACATGATATCCTTACCACGACACGAGATATCAAAAAAATGGGACATCCTTCTCGTTGACTACTTCGACGACACAATCGACATGCGAACAAAAGATTTGTCTAAAGAGAAGAAATATCTCCTCCTCGAGATTTTCCACGATTCCCTCTAGGTACAAGAAAGAACTAAAACGACTAAAAAACAAAAAATGATCCAAAGATATCCTCTTCAGATCATTTTCTGATTACACGTTTTATTTTTTCAGATCCTTACTATTACATTGTGACTATCTAGCATCATGCTTTATTTTATCTAATAGCTTTTTCAAAAATACCTTTTATAAGTTTTTTGTTTGCGCATTTATTGCAAATTTCATTATTATTCCGCCGCAATTCCATGTTTGGTTGAGTATTTTGCGTTTTTTACGCAAAAATTGCATTTTCGCATTGACATATGTAGTTTCTTTTGATATTCTATTTTTTGAAAGAAAGGAGCTGCTCCGATGCTTTTACAATTTAATGTATCAAATTACATGTCCATTCGTAATGAAGTTGTATTAACAGCTTTCGCGAATTCCGGCAAGGAACATGAGGACAACCTGATAGGCGCAGGCAACGAGAAAGTGCTGCCCGTATTAGCTCTTTGTGGTGCAAACGCAGCAGGAAAATCCAACATATTTAAAGCGCTGACAACTGCAATCCTGCTTGTACGAAATTCCAATAATCTACAAGTTAATACCCCTACAGGAATAGAACCCTTTTTATTTGATAATACCATGCATAAAGAAAAAACAAAAATGGACTTCCTTTTTACCTATAACGGAAAAAAATACGAATACGGGTTTGCTGGAGATTCCCAGTATATTTATGATGAATACCTGTATGTATATAATTCAGCAAGACCTACTATGATCTTCGAAAGATCAGATATCAACCAGTATAGATTCACATCCGCATACAAGCATCTGTCTGAATACCAGTATAAAAACACTTCCAACAAACTATTTATGTGTACAGCAACTGCATGGAACTGCAAAGAAACAAAAGACGCGTTTTTATGGTTTTCAGAATCAATAGATACCTATAACCAAACGTCTGTCAAAGGTGCACCTTGCCTTGACTATCTCGACAGGAATAAAGAAAAGCCGGAAACAAAAGCATTTTTATTATCATTGTTAAAACATGCGGAAATAAACATACAAGACTATGAATTTGAGTCAAAAACTATCGATAGCCCCACTTTACCCATTCTTCCCGGGATAACTATAGATAAGTCATTACTGGGGCCCGCGAAGCAATACCGATTAGACACTATACATGAAATCGAATATGAAAACGGGAAAACCAAAGCATTTAAACTCCCTTTTAATCATGAATCGGACGGTACACAATTGCTCTTTGCATACGGCCCTATCATTATGGAAGCTCTTGAAAAGGGGCGTACTATAGTGATTGACGAGTTGGATAATAGCCTGCATCCAAACCTGTCAAGATACCTTGTGGATCTATTCAATGACAAAAAAGTGAATAAAAAAGGGGCACAGCTCATTTTTAATTCACATGATATAAGTCTGCTAACACTTGATCTCTTCAGAAGAGATCAGATATATTTTGTAGAAAAGGATAACCGCACCGGTGTAACGGATCTGTACTCTTTAGCTGATTTTTCTCCACGAAAATCAGAGAATATCCAAAAAGGATATCTTCAAGGAAGATACGGTGCCATTCCTTTCCCTGAAGGAGGCATCGAATGGTAAGAAGAATAAAGAAAACAGTAAAGAGCAAACCATCAAGAGAACGAAAGAAACTAATTGTCGTTGGTACCGAAGGAAACAACAAGACAGAAGAGTTGTATCTTCGATACATAGAAAAAAAACAGAGCATTTATCATTTTATATTTGCCCCCGGAAATGAAACTGATCCAGAAAATATTGTTAGCAACACAGTGAGAAAAGCTAAAGAAGAAGAATTGTCGCAAAAAAACGGCGATATGGCAATAAGCCTTTTTGATCTGGATCTTGACAACTCCAAAGAAGAGCAACTGATAAAAGCCAAGAAATTAGCTGTTTCAAAAGGAATAACGCTGTATTCTTCCAATCCCTGCTTCGAAATATGGTACATAGAACACTTTGGATATACCAGTAAACCTTTTAACAGCAGCGCTGATGTGATCAAGTATTTAAAAAAGTATATACCTGATTACACGAAAAATATGATCAGTTATGATCAAATATATTCGAAAACACAGGAGGCCATAATTAACTGTATACAGCTTGATAATCATCACAAAAAGGTTGGTGAAAAGCTTCTGCCAGAATATTATAATCCTCAAACAGAAGTATACAAGCTTATACAGAAGATTGTGAAAGGAGATGATACAGCAAAAAAATGAAAACTACAATTAAATGCAAAAAACATCGGCATGATTGTTGGAGCAATCAAACCTGATGTCTTCTCCGAACGTTGCCGTTCTTGAATCTTGAAAAATAAATAATAGAACTCGTTATCCAATTGCTAATACAACCTGCAGTGGATTTACTCAATACTCCGTTTCCTGCACTGTATTAATAAGTTTTTTAAGGATGTTCTGCAACATTATAAGATGACCCCTAGTCCTCTTTGAATTCCTTTATGAATTAAAAATTTTTGAGAATAGTCAATTATAGCAGTCGGATTTCTATATTTGAAAACCACAGATTCTCTCCCTCTATTACCTTTCACCAATTGTCCCATATACCCCGAATCAAAGAGTACTATCAACAAGCGTCTCAAATCTGCTTCTTCAATTTTTTGATTAGGCAATTGAGCTACTATAGTACTTTTTAATTCCGAGAAAGTAATAGCCTTACTACCTATTCTCTGAAACACTGCTGGTAATACACTTACTATTTCATCATTAATATAACCCGATAATTCATTTTTCATTTCCTCAATAAAATAATCTCGAGAATAAATTTTTAATACATTATTAACCTCAGAATAAACAAGGTTGCTCTTATGTGGATAACAATCCTGACATATCGCTAGAAATTGTAAAACATCGCGCGGCTTATACAATGTATATGTTAATACTTCATCCCATGATGTTTTTCCCTTTAACTCTTTTGGAAAAAAATCATACCACTGTTCGGTATTTCTATCAGTATTTATAGCCAATCGTAATTCTACTATTTCCTTTAATCCATTTGTATTATCGTTCCATGAAAGATTGATTCGTGCATCTCTTTTAATCTTATTCATATCTGGATCATTTATCAAATTTAGTATATCATCTCTGATAAATAATATAAGCTTTATATCAATCTTATCATACAAAAATCTAGTGTTGATAGCATCAATACTCCTTATTAAACTTGATAGTATATCAACCTGATTCTTTTTTATCCTTAAAATATCATCAACTCCATCTATTAACAAATAGAATTTTTTATTTAGATAAACCGTTTTCAAAACTTCGAGCATCTTATCTGTAACAGCACTCATTCTTTCTGTGAACGAAATCGGTTTGTGTCCAAATTCAACTTCATATTCAGCATCAAACACCCCCACATTAGCGCCTAATTTAAGCCTAGATACATTTGCTACAACGTTCTTAAAGGTCGATTCAATCGGAAATCCCATTCTCGTTAATAGACTTACTATCCTAGAAAACTCGCCTATCTCTGTTATACCAATTTCCTTATATAAATATTTATATATTTGAAAAATGATCAAAAAGTTCCAGGCATCATAATACTTTTTTGTACCATTAGTATCCCCTTCGCAACTTGCCTTTGCAAATGTTGAATATTCAAAATCATTTAGCAGTAGACCTTTAGCCCATATTTTTTCCTCATGCTCGGATAAATAGCAGATTCTGGCATTATAAGCTGATTTCCCAACGCCCTTTCTCCCAGACAAAATATACTTCCATGAGTTTAACAACTTATCTATCTTTTTATCCGGGTCATAAAATGCTTCTCGAAATATAATCGGTTGAAGCAAATATTCTTTTGCAGCATCAGCATAACCTAGTGTCCACTCTTCGAAATTCATTCTTTTCTCCTTGTATATTCGTCTTTTACGCCACGTCATTCAGATATAGTTGATTTGCAGCACTACCGCCTGATTGATTATAGTATCTCCTAGAAAGTAGTATATTTTCATAAAAGAAAAACCGACAAAGTTTCTTTACAACCATTTATTACATCACTTCATTAAATCATTTATTGACGAGTTTAATATATTCAAGATAACAACGCATTCCGATCTCGATTATCATGGTGTTACGTAAAACAATTTATTCGATCCCCATTGATTCTAATATACAATCTGCAGTACATCTACTCAAAACTTCGTTTCCTGCCATTGAATGAAAAATTTGTTTCCAAGGATGTTCTGCATCACATCGTTTATAAACTCGTCTTTCGTGTATTTTACATCTCCAAAAAGGTCTTTCCCCCAGAATTCATATACCGTAATATCATCATGCTGATTTAGTACTACGAAACCACTTCCCAAAAAATCCGGAAGTATCAATTCTTTCCCATTATCTGTAATGTAGGTTGAAAGTAATGAATTTTCCCGCGATCCATTCAATGACTCGTTACTTTCTCTCGTACTTGGTCCTCCCTCTGATAAATCATTTCCCGGAAAGTACTGATATTCAGCATCTTTCGCCTGCCATATATTTACACGTATGGTTGCAAGTTCTTCACTCGATATTCGCCCCAAGCATTTCCAGTCTGACAGATGTTCCCACATCTCATCGTTAAAAGTCAGCCCATAAATTATTTCCGACGGATCATGTTGACTCTGCTTGTAATACTCTGTTGCGGTGTAAATCCATCCATCCGAAAACACAAAGAATCCGCATGTCTTTCTCCCGCTGCTTGACAGCCACTTGATATCTCTGTAAAACACTAGTATAAGGTTCTCCATGCTTACCGACGGCTCTGCACATATATCCCCTATCTCTCTTATATCCGCGACCTCATCCCATTGTCCCATTGCAGCAACTTGCTCATATAAATCCTTCTCCAAAGCCAACCTTTCCTGCTCTATTTTCTCCTGTTCCAGTCTTTCCTGCTCAACTTGTCTGTATTTCCGAGCATCTATGATCCATGCTGTCAACAAGATCCCTGGCACACATATCGCAAGAATGAATATACCTATTTTGATTGCTTTCTTTTTCTTCATCCATCAGATTCTCCCATTATATCTATCGTTCCTCACACGACCCGCGGAACTTATGCTTCGTTAGCTTCAACACTCAGTTTCCTGCCACCGTATAAATAACTGATTATCCAAGATGTACTGCATCACGTTGTTAATATACTCATCTTTCGTATATCTTACACCATAATTTGTTCTAACCCAAAAAGTATATTCATTTGTGCCCTCTGGCTGACCTAAAAGTATGTATCCGGCTCCTTCAAAACTCGGTAGTTTTGTTTCCTGATTGTTCGCTTCTAGGTATAATGTATACAAACGCCCTTCTCTTACATCTATCGTTCGATAAAGAGAAGGTGGCACCTCCTCCATTCTGCCCTCTCCCGGTAAATACCTATACTCTAAATCAACTGCCTGCCACAGGTTAACCTTGATTTTCGCTAAATCCTGACTCGATATTCTCCCAACGCACTTCCAGTCCGACAAATGTTCCCACATCTTATCGTTAAAGGTTTGCCCATAGATGATTTCTGACGAATCATGATGCGGTTGATGGTAGTACTCAATTGCAGTATATACCCACCCGTCCGAAAACAGAAAAAATCCATAGGTTCTTCTCCTGTTATTTTCCTGGCGATATATTCCTTCTCTATAAATAACCAGCACAAGATTCTCCATAAATACTGACTGTTCAATACGGATATCTTCCACCGCTCTTTCTTCCGTGACTTCCTCCCACTCTCCCATCGCAGCAGCTTTCTCAAATAATTCCGCCTGAACATCCTCCCTTTCCTGTTCTATTTTTTCCTGTTCCAGTCTTTCCTGCTCAAGTTGCCTGTCTTTTCGTACATCTATAACCCATGCTGTCAACATGATTCCTGACACACATATTGCAAGAATGAATACACCTATATTAATTGCTTTTGTTCTCTTCATCCATTAGATTCTCCTTTTCACCTATAATAGATTTCTTTCTCTATCCTCTGATTAATAGGTTGATAGACGCCCTCATTAATTACCAGAATATCCCATATTTTTCCACTTCCATTACGTGGTAAATTGATGATATCAACAAGATCATTTTTACAATAGACATATACGGTTGGGGTCGCATATTTAAACCCACTCCATGCATCTCCGCCACTTCGATCTGTCATAATAGTGTACAAGTGAACATATGTTTTGGTATCGGAATAGGAGGAGTCCGGATCTACAGCAGTGCATTGAAGATTCATCTGATATGTTACGGTTTTTATACCGTCTGCAGTATCCTTCTGCACCCAAATTACCGGCTCATTCAGCGAGATACACCCCTTGCTTCCTGATTCATCAATGAACACGGCATGTCGATCCGTAAAGGCACAACTGTATTGACAATATACTCTGCAGAGAGAGATTTTTGTTTCTGTATTATCATCAGCTACAAATACAATAGTATAATCAGATATGTTCTGCTGTTCTTTCAAAAATATTGTTTGACTGGTCGGTGTAGTTTTCGAAACAACGTTGTAGTATCCGTCAAGATATCCGTCACGTCGGATTTCCGCAGTATACATTCCTATATTCGCATCAACCGACAAACGGCCATTTTCATCCGTCACACCTATGTAAAACGGTTCCGTTCCAGAAAGATCATCGTTTCCCCGATCCCAACCCACATAAAAATTTACAACTGTATTGGGTATTCCCTCTTTTGTATCCAAATCCTGTATAAGCAGACTTATGGATCCAATGTCTTGCGCTTCTATCTCCTCAAGTATCATATCCGGGCATACCGTGATCTCTTCCGTTTTAACCGAAATATCCAGTGTCCTTACCCGAAAGCCTGGTTTATAAAACATCAACTGGTAATCGCCCGGGGTCAAGACCAGTTCGTATGTACCATAGATGTCTGTTTGATCCGTATCTTTCATTCTTTCCAACGGGTCCGGAAATGTTCCAGAATTATCATCTACTCGTAACGCAGATACACTCACCTCTGAAAGCGGAAGATTAGTTCCGTCAGAAGCTTTTGTATATATCTCCCCCACTGCTGTTCCGTAATACTGCTCCTCAAAAATACCCTGTCCCCCCTTTCGCTTTACAACTTCGATAATCATGTTCTCGAGATTGAGGAGTAATAACCCATTATGATTTTCTCCTGATTTAATAATTACATCTTTGACCTCCGTCGCTTTTAAATCTGGATCGACCGACCAAGCAAACCCGGCAGCTCCGCTGACATACGGCGCCGCCATGGAAGTACCGCTCATCTCCCCGTAAGAATCAATATTTCCAAGGGTTGTGGGTATTGTACTGATTATATTCTCTCCCGGTGCATAGATATCCACCCTTTCACCCAAATTACTAAATTTAGATATCGCGAATCCTCTTCCTGATCCTTCCTGCAGATTACCAGCAGCGCCGACACATATCACACAGGAACATACAATTTCATTATCGCTGTACAGTAGAGGAGAACTATATTTTGCTTGCATCGTTCCGCACATAATCGACGCATTTGAATTCTCCGCACCATATGTAACGTTATTATCAATAGCGTACAGATGATTTTTTTCATTATCATAAACAGCTACATCAATAAACCCTATTCCCGTATCCCTCTCTTTATCTGTTGAATAATAATATGCATTATTATTAGCGTTTCCTGCAGATACTACTATCACAAAACTATATCCTTTATCTATCATTTTTGTGATCAATTCGTTTATTATCTTACTATAATTATTGAAATAATTGAAAGCACACGTTTTTTGTCTTACCGATTTCTCGTCAGTCAACGTATTTGACATGGCAAAACAATAATCTTCCCATCCCCTGCTGCAATTAATTACTTTCACATTATTTCCAATCAATAACACCAATCCACATTTCATTTTGAAAACGCTTGTAGCGTTTGTTTTTGCTTCACTATTCCCGTTTAACGCAAAACCGTACCATCGATTCTTTACACATACGCCCGAGATTCCCTTTGATTCGTTATATCTTCCGGACATAATCCCCATCACATGTGTTCCATGTGCTCTTAACATTCCAGTATTCGGATCTACATTCCCAAGAAACTCCGAATAATTCTCTGCATTATACCAGGATTTTGCATAGTTGTCATATAAACCGGGATGCCATACGTTAAATGCATCATCTATCGCTCCTATTCTGACCGTAGACAAATGATCCGTATTCATCGGATCTTCAGGAGAAAAGCTTTCAGATATAACACCTTCAGCAAGTAATGCTCCATTAAAACGTATTGCCTCCAGTCCCCAGTTGTCACCCGCCGGAGACTCATCATCCCAAACAAGTCGTGTGCCATTGCTTAATAAAGCAGGGCGTTCGTCAACCACACTGTCTCCGTTCGAAGTCGTTACATAATTGTATTCAGCCATTTTAACAACAGATAGACTATCAAAAAACACCCGGATTTCCTCTAACGTTCCGAAACCCGTATCTTCATTCATTTCTATCTGATAATCATCTGTCAGTTCGATGTATCCTACAATTCTCGCACCAACATTGTTCACTATCTGTTGTATATCACCAAATGCAACACCCTCAACCGCTGTTATCAGCAACTGATTTCTTACACATCTTAAGCCTTCGGTGTTTAGTCCCAACTCTTCTTCTGTATAAACTTCCTTAAAATATACCTGTCCGATATCTTCCGTCCATTCTCCCGATGTTGTATCCATATACTGAATTCCGCTGTCATCTGTTACTTCAGATTTTGCATTTCCAACCGTATATTCTCGCAACTTGGGATTTTTCACAGAAAACGTGCCACCCCCTGATCGAATGCCTATTGCTACAGATTTCCCTGCCGGAATATTATGATCATATACGGCATTCCTGATTACATAATGACCGTTATCCTGTTCATCAACAACTCCTCCCCACAATTCCAAAATATACTCTTCACAATCAAATTCCAGCAGCCAGTCCTCAATATCCCTATCCCTTTTATTCTCAATTACAATCTCTGCGACAACCCCATCGTCCCACACATCCGTCACAAACAGTTCCACACCGTAATCAGTCTGCTCTACGCTTTTCTCAAATGATGCAAGCGCAAACCCTTCCGGAACATCCGAACTTTCCTCATAAAACGCAGTGTACCCTAGTTCTACGGTGGTGCCGGCGGGGATGTCTTGGTTATACCCCGCATTCTTTAACAGCCGCGTTCCGTTATGCTCTGATATTTCCACCGCATTATACAATCCGCTGATCACATCCGCAGTGTTCATCAAAAAACCCCAGTTATGCAGAGTTTCTTCCTTTGTGTTAGTGATCAATAGTTTTACGTTATAAGCATGATCCCAGGTTTGGGGGATCTGTACCTCTACTTTATAGCCATCACCGAAATAGATCCCTCCGGCAGGCTCCGACGTTTGCTCCGGGCTTTGCTGACCATCATCATTCTCTACATTATTACCATTATTCTCCGTGTTTGCTGTGGCATCTTCCGTCGTATTCGTATCTGCCAAAACATAACTAACTGACAATTCCGCAGATTCGCCCACTGTACCATCTGCGATGTATCCGATCGTAATTGCTTCTCCGGGCGCAATCGTTCCCGTATAATCGATTGCCTCTACAGTGTAGTGATACTCCTGATTATAGTCCTCCGGTGTCTCGTTGTCCACCGAATCCATGAGACAAAAAGATGCTCCCCAATAATCGGAAATACGATTAGCGGATGCGAAGTTGATCGACCATTCCGTCATTTCCCTGTCCGACAGGTTTCGAAGCAAAAGTTCACCCTGGTAACCACCCTCCCACGAGGATACCACGGTATTCTCCAGCGAATACTCCTCCGGATCTGCTGCATACACCGGCAGGTATCCTAATACCTCCGTAATACTTAATGCCACAGTAATAAGCCCTGCCAATAATCTTCTGTTCCCTTTGTTACGCATCCGCCGTTTCTCCTTCCAAGCTATTAAACATAGACATATCAAAATTGTAATCTCGTCTATTTTCAATTTTTCATTATAATGTTATTCAAACCTCCGTCTATGGCATTTGACAAAATAGACATTTTTATGTCGGAATTATCATTCTTTATCCCTTACATCTTTTTTCTTTATCGATTCTTTACGTTTTAGGGTATTCGTGATATAATGTGAATTACGCAAACTTGCCTTATAATATACATTTTTTTATAGCATCTTCTGTGTGTAATAACGAATGAGTTAACTCATCGAAAATATACATTTAGAGTTAAAAATTTCATTGAACTTACACCCCCCCATATGCTATATTCTGATTAAACAACTAGCATCAGAGGGTTAGGAGGATAGGATTGTGTACGATATTTATGTGTGTGATGATGACGAATATTTTTGCAAACGGATTAATCGACTATTGGCATCCGTGATTCCAGATCCATCTGATTATTGTATCCATACATATACAGATGTGAATTTTTTCCTTAAAGATATGAAAAAGCTTCCTAAAATTGACGTTCTTCTTTTGGATATTCAATTTCCAAATTCAAATACAATTAACGGATATACTGCTGCTGAAATGTTTCGTAAGTATTTTTCAAATTCACTCTTGATCTTCTGCTCCGGAATATACGATATAACTCCTGACGTGCTCCTCCACACACCATTTCGTTATATAAAAAAAGAGTTGTCAGATGACAAAATAGCAAATACTTTATCTGAAACAATTCAATTTCTAAAAACCCGTCAACCTGACCTTGATTTGCTAGTCTATCAAGGAAGAAATTCTATCAATCTTCCTATCGATGACATTACATATATCGCCAGAAATCGCGGATATTGCAATGTATTTCTCACAAAGGATGCTTGTAAGAAATACAACGCCTCCCACTTAGTATCCAAGCAATCCCTTCCGGAATTGCAGGACCTGCTTTCTCCTTATCACTTTTCATTGCCTCATAACAGTTATCTCGTCAATCTTAAGCATATATGGAAATCAAACTATAACATAATTACGCTATCGGACGAAACTGAGCTCAACATCTCCCGCAGTAAAATCAAGCAGTTTAAAACGGATATTCTCGAATATTCAACAGAAAAGTATAAGTCTCAACGTCCTTGATTGTTTTTATAATGATATAGTTTTATCATCCCAAATATTTGCAGCAACAATACTGCCGTAAATGCAAGCATAGCATTATATAAAAGAGATCTGTCTAGAAAAAGAATCATCCATAAATATGCGAAAAGGTTTATCAAAACAATATTTTTCAGTGTAGATATCTTGTTCTTTTTCTTTTCTTCGAAATTTAAAGGCTTATTTATTGCCTCTACTGGAGATATATGTATTATACCAAAAGACAACATTATTACTACAATGCACATAATCCACACCGGAATAATACTGTACTCTAAACAGTTCAAACTAACAATCAAAAGAACAATGCAAATGGAAATCACGTTACACCTTCCCCTGGTACAAGCGTGATATCCACCCGCATGTTTTCGAATCATTCCGTAACAAGCCAAGAATACTAACATCTCAAAACACTTTCCAAAAAGAAAACCTATCCCAAGAGACAAAAGAATATTGAATATATCGCTGATCAGGTTTTCAAAAGCATAATAGAACACTTCTCTTTCATCTGACGGAAGCTTTCCCTTATCTACTTGTCGATCTGTTAATATCCTTGCTAATTTGCTAATCAATATGCTATTATATTTCTTTGAGCTTTTCCGGAATATTCGGCTGATATGTTAACCACCAGCACGTATTTGTTAATGTTCCGATTGTCAACATAAGAACCACCCCATTGAATACACCGTATTTCGAACATTTTTTCACTAATTCCTTAATCATTATTCGTCCTCCTTTTATGCAACCTTTTCTCTCGGTAATACAATTACGCTCCTAAAACACTTATCTTCTTTTTCCACGCCATAAAATCCTCCGTAACGTCTTACGGTTTCATCTATGATCCTCATTCCTAATCCATGATGCACACCTCCTTTCTCGCGCGCCTTTTCTATGACTTTCCATTTATACATATCCCTTTCATAACTATTTTCCATCTCAAAGACTATTTTCCGATCGTCCGTACAATAATATCTTGCCCATATTATCTTTTTTTCTCTGCATAGTTGCGCCGCTTCTATCGCATTATCTAATTGATTACCGATAATCGCTATAAGATCAGCAATTTCAAATGTGCTTATACCTAAATTGGGTTCTGCGTAAAAGTCAACACTAATACCTTTGCTTTCTGCCTCGGACAGTTTGACTCTCAATAACGCATTGATCACTCCATTTTCAATATATTGTGTCTTGCGTAATGACTTTATCTCGATCTGCATCCCCTCAAGAACTTCTATTATTTCATTATCCTTCTTCTCTTCCGCAAGCCCACCTATAGCAGAAAGATATTTTGCCAAATCATGTTCTCTTTTCTTCCAGGCATTTTCCTCTTTCTCCAATTCTTCATAGCGATCAAGGTTTAGAGAATTCTCTGCTATCGCTTTCTTATACCTTTCATTGTTTCTTATTAAGTCGGCCATATCATCTATAATCTTGAAAGAAACAATTGTTGCGATCATTAGTAATACGCAAATCCACTCTATTCCATATGCCTTCACTTCTGTTAAAGATATTATTTGATATATCTTTAGGATTAAGAGAAGCGTTATAGCTGGATACAAGAATCTCAGCCAAAATATATATTTTCTTTCCGACTCGTCAACCTTGATGTTTTTACCAATAATAACAAATGCTACATATCTTGCCATTACACCCATCATATCTACCCAGGGTGTTTGAATCGATTGATTCGCCGGCACTTTCAATATAGAAGTATACGCAGTATACACCGCAAACTCTGCAATCATAGCAACAACACATATAATAAAGGAATAAAAGATCAATTGTTTGATATCTGTCCTGAAAAACAAGAGGATTGTTATCGTTAGTGTTAACACACTTCCTACTAAATTCCACCTAGGATTTCCGTATAAATTGATCAGATACAATGCACTACCTGACAGGATCAAATAACTTATAAGAATAAAAGTGCGCTCACTTCGTTTTCGGGGCAAAAATGTATTCAAAAAATTATACAATACAAACCTGTCTAAAACACACACCAACCATTGCATCAATTCCATTATATAGACCTCTCTTATCAATCAAATCTTGGTAACAGAATTTGCCAATCTTCGTTCCCTCGTAACCGGTGTAGTATAGTATCTTTGTTCTATTCCATATAACAACGTCTTCAAATCATCTTCATTTGATCTTGATATGAGCAAATATAGTCTATTTTTTCTATATCTCTTGATTTGATTTGTTCATATCTCGTAGAGTCCCAAACGTTTTTCAAAATATCGATACAATATTTTTCTTTGGAAAACTCTCGTATCCTATACCACTGCCCTTCTTCCGTCAATGTAGACGGACTGTATATATAACTGCAGATAAAAACGCATCATTTTCGATCCATACTCCGGCTTTAATCATATATATTGCCCCGAATACCATCACGGAATTCAATGACAACAATACACGAAACAGAAAAACAATCATCCGATAATTCCAATATTACTTATAACCAGTGTCCGTCTCTATTAAAATGTTATTATACCCTCTGGTTATTCTTTTTCAATATTTTATTGCTAAATAATCGAAAACTGTATAAAAATGCAGTATTATTGTACGTTTTTGCATGATATATATCTTATGTTCTACCGTTATTCGTCTCGCAAGCGCACTTTATGTCAGCGCAAGCATCTAATTACGGTACACAGCCATATCAAAAATACATAAAAAGTCTTGTAGTTCGCTATCTGATAAAACCACAAAAAACACCTCTCTGAAAATAAGAAATCACTTATAATCAGAGAAGCGCTCTCTTAAAAGTTCTTACATGAAGCTTCATGAATATCCCTTATTAATCTTGAAGTCTAAACCATTGGAACCTATAATTTTGCTATGCTACAGACCGGTACCACAATTCCGAGAAAAGGAGAAAAACAATGACCACTGACAGATTGTTATCCTAATAAGACAGGCTCTTGAGCTGCGATGCCTGAGAGCTTGCGCCGAAGTAATAACGCCCGTTGGTAAGACAGCCGACATTGCCGATGACATGAAGCTCCGTCATCCCTTCAAGATCACAGGTATCGATCAGGCTCTGGGCCTCAAAGAGAAGACAGCCCATGGGGATATGATAATCGCTGCTCACAACGACGATGTGCTCAACCTGCGGATACTGCGTGCTTAGGATGCCGCAGGAATAGATCGCATTTTCGTAGGTGGTAAGGGATGCATTCTCAACGATCAGTCTCCCCGCATCGATCCCGTTTGCAACCAAGTAATCTGCCATCGCTTCCGCCTCCGTTGCATTCCTGTCCGCCGACGCCGTAGGTCCTCCCGTCGTTAAGATGTAAGCATTCGGATACTGCTGTGCGCAGAGATAGCCGGCCGTCAGCCGGTTGACCAGTTCCTGCCGGATCGATCCGTCCGCATTCAGCTGAAATCCGAGGATCACAAAGCAAAGACTGTCATCATCCGGCAGGTCACCGGGAAGAGGATCCTCTTTGTTATCCATCCGTGCAAGCATTTCCTCGATCGTAGGAGGTGCCGGGATCTCCGCAACTTCGCCGTCTTCGCTTTGCGCATCTGCCGCTCCCGAATCCTGTGAATCACTTTCCTCTTCCTCCTGCGGCCGGATCGGAAGGATCTCATAAGTATTCACAAAACCTTCCGAGTTTGCGATCTCATAGTACTTCAGGATCGTCTCCCAGACCAGGGCGTCTCTCGGATCGTATTCTTCCAATTGTCTCAAAAGGCTGTCCTTTTTGTAACTGAAGGTTTCTGCCGTTATCGTACCGATAAGCTGATCAATGATCGCATTCCTGGTCAGCTTCGGAGCCTCCTCCTGCTCCTGGGAAGCAACGATCGCCGGCTTATTCTCGGAAGCCGACGGCTCGTCCCCCTCGCTTCCGCGGCGCCCCCGCAGTATCGTCAGACCTGCGATCAGCACCAGGATCAGGATCAGCCCCGTCACACCGTATATGATGATCTTTTTGGTGTTTTCGTTTTCCATGCTTTATCCGACTTTCCATTTTATTACTAACAGTTCCCGGTATATACATAGTCCAGATATTTTGCCGCAACCTCTGCGAGACGGTAGACCCGTGCGACTTCGGTCGCCTCGCGGTCCTGCATCCGGTATCGCGGAAAGAACCTGCTCACATGGAGCGGGATCTTACTTCCTTCTCCATCCTTCAGGGATGCGATATAGGCGGCGAGCCGTTCCATCTCTTCCTCGCTGTCATTCTCTCCCGGAATGATGAGGCAGGTAAGCTCCACGTGGCAGTGCTTTACGGCTTCTTCGATAAACTCCGTCACCATGCGGCGGTCTCCTCCGATCAGCTCCGAATAAAAACGGTCCGTGAAGGACTTCAGATCGATATTCATCGCATCGATGTACGGACAGACCTCTTCCGCGATCCCTTTTGACGCCATCCCGGCCGTGACCAGCACGGTCTTCATGCCTTTTTCGCGCAACAGTTTTGCCGTATCACGCACATATTCATAACCGACCAGCGGCTCGTTATAGGTAAATGCCACTCCGATATTGCCCTGCGGAAGGTACCGTTCCGCAAGCGCCGTCAGCTGCTCCGGAGAAACGGTCTGCGTTTGTGCGATCATGCCGGGAAGATCCTGCGGATGTGAGATCTCATGATTCTGACAGAACGGACAGCTTAAGTTGCAGCCGTAACTGCCGACAGACAGGATCTTACTCCCCGGATAAAAGCGGTGGAGCGGTTTCTTCTCGATCGGATCCAGTGCCAGCGAGGTAATGCGTCCGTAGTTTTCGGCAATGATCCTGCCGTCCCTGCAGACGCGCGCAAGACACCTTCCTCTTGCACCCTCACTCAGTTCACAATGATGCACACACACGCTGCATTCTGTCTTTTTTTCCAAGCGCTCTTCTCCGATACCTTATCGTTACAGATTGCCCTGTGCCTTCTTCTGCGCGCGGTCCTCTCTCCAGAGTTTGCGCATCTGTTCCAGATATGCAAGTCCTTCCTTCGTATATCCGACTCTTGCATAACGGCAGTTTTGAAGGATCGTGTTTACCAGCTGATCGATCTCGGGATCTTTTTTATGAAAGACATTAAAACCGATCGTTCCCCGGGCCGTCTCACACTTCAGCAGTTTCTGGTCCGGGATCCCGTTCGTTTTGTGACGGTAGATATAGATCAGAAAGATCTCATCGGTAAATGCCATCTCCTTTGCCTCTTTCGCATTTCCGATGATACGCGGGGAAAGCACCATGTATTTGTCCCGATAGATGATGTTCGCATACAGTTCATCCGCCATCTGCAGGAGATCCGGATTCTTCTTAAACTGTGCAGACGTCATCGGATCCCGCAGCTGCCGGATCGCTACCACCAGGATCCCGACACCGCAGACGATCCCGCACAGACAGAGGAACAACGTAAAGTAACTGCCCCACAGCTGTCCCCATTCTTTTTTCAGGACATAGGCCGCATAACCTCCGGAAACTCCGCCAAGGATCAACCCGCCGATCACCCCGACGATCGACTCCCCTTTGATCTCTTTCAGTATGATCTCTCTTCCCTGCATACTACGCTCTCCTTACCAAACCACAATCATCCGCATCAAACACATTCAGCCCAGTCACTTGATGAGACCGAATGCGATAAAAAATCCGCAGCCCGTATCTATCCGCAGGAAGATGCGGGGGCGGATTTTTTGTTCATCGCATGAAGGTCGAATCTAGTGACTTGTAGCCGTGTTTGATGCGGATGTGTCTCATATAATCATTTCTTCTTCAACACTACTTTATCCAGATGCCAGATATCATCCACATACTCCTTAATGGTACGGTCCGAAGTAAACTTACCGGAGCAAGCCGTGTTCAGGATCGCGGAACGAGCCCATCCCTTTTCATCCTTGTAAGCCGCTTCCACTTTCTTCTGCGCTTCCGCATAGGACTTGAAATCCTTCAGGATGAAGTAGGTATCCGCCTTCGCCGTATTCTGCGTATTCAGCAGAGAGTTGTAAAGCGGACGGAAACGCTCCGGATCGTCCGGCGCAAAGGTTCCGTTGATCAGCTGCATCAGCACCTTGCGGATATCCGCATCATTGTTGAAGATATCCATCGGATTGTAGCCACCGTAGTTCTCGTACTGGATGACCTCGTCGGAAGACAGACCGAAGATGAACGCGTTCTCCTCGCCGACCTCTTCCACGATCTCCACGTTTGCACCGTCCATCGTACCGATCGTCAGTGCACCGTTGAGCATGAACTTCATGTTACCCGTTCCGGATGCTTCCTTACTTGCCGTAGAGATCTGCTCGGATACATCCGATGCCGCAAAGATGATCTCCGCATTCGATACGCGGTAGTCCTCGATGAAGACAACCTTGATCTTGCCGCCGATCGCCGGATCGTTGTTCACGACATCCGCCACCGAATTGATCAGCTTGATCGTAAGTTTTGCATTCATGTATCCGGCTGCTGCCTTTGCACCGAAGATAAAGGTGCGCGGGAAGAATTCCTTCTCCGGATGCTCTTTCAGCTCATTGTACAGATACATCACATGCAGGATATTCAGAAGCTGTCTCTTGTACTCGTGGAGACGCTTGACCTGTACGTCAAAGATCGATCTCGGGTCGACTTCGACTCCGTTATGCTCTTTGATATATTTCGCCAGACGTACCTTATTCTGGTACTTGATGTTCATGAACTCCTGCTGTGCCTTCTCATCGTCCGCGTAGACCGCAAGCTTCTTGATCTTCGGAAGATCCGTGATCCAGTCATCCCCGATATGAGCCGTTACCCAGTCTGCCAGGAGCGGATTCCCGTGCAGGAGGAAACGACGCTGCGTGATACCGTTGGTCTTATTGTTGAACTTCTCCGGGAAGAGCTCATAGAAATCCTTCAGTTCCTGCTTCTTCAGGATCTCCGTGTGCAGTCTTGCCACGCCGTTGACGGAGTAGCCTGCGCAGATCGCGAGATGCGCCATCTTGACCTGACCGTCGTAGATGATCGCCATCTTGCGGACCTTCTCCTGATCGCCCGGATACTTCGCTTCGATCTGCAGGATGAAGCGGCGGTTGATCTCCTCGATGATCTGATAGATACGCGGAAGCAGACGGGAGAAGAGCTCGATCGGCCATTTCTCCAGAGCTTCTGCCATGATCGTGTGGTTCGTGTAAGCACAGGTCTTCGTCGTTACTTCCCATGCCTCGTCCCAGGTCAGATAATACTCATCCATGAGGATACGCATGAGCTCCGCGATCGCTACCGTCGGGTGGGTATCGTTGAGCTGGAAGGTGACTTTCTCATAGAACTTCTTGATATCCTTGTGATTACGCATGTACTTCGCGACTGCTTCCTGTACGGATGCGGAGATGAAGAAGTACTGCTGCTTTAAGCGAAGCTCTTTTCCTGCATAGTGGTTATCATTCGGGTAAAGGACCTCGACGATGTTACGCGCGAGATTCTCCTGCTCGACCGCTTTCTGATAATCTCCCTTGTCGAAGGAATCCAGACGGAAGACATCGATCGGCTCCGCATCCCAGATCCGGAGCGTATTTACGATGCCGTTGCCGTAGCCGACGATCGGGAGATCGTAAGGAACCGCCTTGACGGCCTGATAGCCTTCCTGATAATAATTGTTTCTTCCGTTCTCATCGGTACGGACATTGACGTAACCGCCGAAACGGACTTCCTTTGCATATTCGGGACGGCGGAGTTCGAAAGGATTTCCGTTCTCCAGCCAGTTATCCGGTGCCTCGATCTGGTAACCGTCGCGGATCTTCTGCTTGAACATACCGTAACGGTAGCGGATACCGCAGCCATAAGCAGAATATCCGAGGGTAGCCAGGGAATCCAGGAAGCATGCCGCAAGCCGTCCCAGACCGCCGTTACCGAGTGCCGCATCCGGCTCCTGATCCTCGACAACGTTAAGATCCAGTCCCAGCTCATCCAGCGCAGCCGCCACGTCCTTGTACGCCTTCATATTGATCATCATATTGCCCATGGCACGTCCCATCAGGAACTCCATCGACAGATAGTAGACCGTCTTCGGGTCTTTCTTTTCATACTGTTTCTGCGTCTCCAGCCACATATCTACGACCTGATCCTTGATCGCATAGGCTACGGCCTGGAAGACCTGCTGCGGAGTCGCCTCCTCCAGCGTCTTACGATAAAGCGTCTTAATATTGTAGAGCACACTCCGTTTGAACAGTTCCTTATCAAAACTGTCCCGGATCGTTGCCCCCGATTCGGATGTTGTCACTGCAGGTGCTTTCTTTGCTGCCATGCTGTCCCCCTCCTTCATTGGATGTATAGTTTTTCACACTCGAGTATATATATTATCAGAAATACAGGGAAAAGTGAAGTGCTTTTTTGATGCGCAGCGCGCAAAACAGAACGTATGTTCGTGCTTGTCAGACGTGGTTTTTATGTTCCTCGATGATTCGGTTTTTCTCCGCTTCCATCTCAGCGATCTCCCGCTTCATCCGCGGATAGGTCAGGCGGTCCTTGATGATAAAGTATACCGCCGAGATCAGCAGGAAGACCGACAGGACCGTACTGAACAGATCGGATACCCCGAGCGCCGGAAGTGCCTTGTATACCGTAGCAGCGCTGCCGATCAGTGAAACGATCGTCCGCAGGAAAGAAAGATGTGTCTGCTCCACGGACAGCTTCGTATTCTGAAATGCAAGACCGGTACGCAGGACCGAAAGATCCGTCCTCTCATGTGACAGTTCGGTACGTTTGATCGCAAGTTCCTGTTCCGTCGTTCCCATCATATACTCCTCGTCTCAGTAAAAGATATGTGCCCCGATCTGCAGCCCTTCCAG